>Ga0302320_10001628_pt1 | contig 53850 bp, 50 predicted proteins | sample Bog_T0_3_FD_202130 | JGI IMG/M metagenome (GOLD analysis project Ga0302320, IMG submission 202130) | Peat permafrost microbial communities from Stordalen Mire near Abisko, Sweden - Bog_T0_3 | ecosystem: Environmental > Terrestrial > Soil > Wetlands > Peat | place: Sweden: Abisko, Stordalen Mire...
GTGGCCGGAGACGTTCACCACGTCGTCCACGCGGCCGAGCAGCCAGTAATCGCCGTCGGCATCCACGCGGCAGCCGTCGCCGGTGAAATACATGTTCTTGAACGTGGAGAAGTAAGTGTTGATGAAACGGTCGTGGTCGCCCCACGTCGTGCGCATGATGCCGGGCCACGGGGTTTTTATGCAGAGCTTGCCGCCTTCGTTGGGCGCGCATTCCGTGCCGTCGTCGCGGAGGACAACCGGCTCGACGCCGAAAAACGGACGGCTCGCGCTGCCGGGCTTCAAGGTGTTCACGCCGGGCAGCGGGGTGATGAGATGTCCGCCGGTCTCGGTCTGCCACCAGGTGTCCACGATGGGGCAGCGTTCACGGCCGATGTGCCGGTGATACCACATCCACGCCTCGGGATTGATGGGTTCGCCGACGGTGCCGAGGACACGGAGCGAGCTTAAATCGTATTTCGCCGGCCATTCATCGCCGAGCCGGATGAGCGCGCGGATGGCCGTGGGTGCGGTGTAGAACGAGGTGACCTTGAATTTCTCGACGATTTTCCATAGCCGTCCGGCGTCGGGGAAAGTCGGGATGCCCTCGAACATCAGGCTCGTCGCACCGTTGCAGAGCGGGCCATAAACGACGTAGCTGTGGCCGGTCACCCAGCCGATGTCGGCGGTGCAGAAATAAACGTCGCCGTCGTGGATGTCGAAGACATATTTGTGCGTGAGCGCGCTCCAGAGCAAATAACCGGCGGTGCTGTGGACGACGCCCTTCGGCTTGCCGGTGGAGCCGGACGTGTAGAGGATGAACAGAAAATCCTCGGCGCTCATCTTCTCCGGCGGACAATCCGGCGACGCCTCCACCATCACGTCGTGATACCACACATCGCGTCCGGCGACGATGTTGCACGGCTCGTTGTTGCGCTTGATGACAACGACGTGCTCGATGCTCGGGGTTTTCTTCAACGCTTCGTCGGCGATGGCCTTGAGCGGAATGATTTTCCCGCCGCGCAACGAAACGTTCGCCGTGACGAGCAGTTTGCAGGAGGAATCGTTGATGCGGTCGGACAGCGAATCTGCGCTGAACCCGCCGAACACGATGGAATGGATGGCGCCGATGCGCGTGCAGGCGAGCATTACGGCGGCGGCCTCGGCGATCATCGGGAGGTAAATCGCCACACGGTCGCCCTTTTTGACACCAAGCGATTTGAGTGCGTTGGCGAACTTGCAGGTTTCGCGATGCAATTCCGCGTAGGTCAGCTTCTTCACTTCCTCCTCCGGCTCGCCTTGCCAGATGATGGCGGTCTGGTTGCCGCGGGTTTTTAGATGGCGGTCGAGGCAGTTCACGCTCAAGTTCAACTCGCCGTCCTCGAACCAGGTGTGCTGGATTTTACGCGCGTCGGTGTTCCAGATAAATTTCCGCGCGATAGTCGGCGGCTTGATCCATTCGAGCGTGCGTGCCTGCTCCAGCCAGAACGCATCCGGGTCGCGGAGTGAACGCTCATACAGCGCGCCGAACTGCGCGGCATTGAGCAGCGCGCGCTTGATGACTTCCGGCGACGGCGGGAACGTCCGGCCTTCGTGTTGCAGCGACTCGGTAGAAATGGTCTTGTTTGGCGTCGTCATGATGTCTGGGTTGCGCGACATTTCCGCAAAATTGCCCGCACGTGTCAATTCGCGCGGTGAACAGGTGGCGGATTGGTTGGGAATTTAACGGGGTGGCTTCGGCCTTTTCCACATCCATGACCAGATGATTGCTATGGCGCATTGCAGCAGCCAGCCCATGACGACTGAAAAAATAACCGGGGCAACGAACTCGAAACTTACCAGTTCTTTGATTCGCACGTTGCCCGAAAATAAATCGATTACGAAGTAAATCCCATCGAACCCAAACAGGAAGCAAATGAGCGACAGTGCAAACCAAAGCAAGCGGTTGGTTTTGTAAGTCGGCAGGCTCATAGCGTCAACAATTCAAACCTGAATCCGACAGGCCCAAAAATCAAGGCAGCAAATCAACAATTTTGTCCAAGCGACAAAACACCCTCCGGCTGAAGTTCAGCGGAGGGTGGGTGATTTCGAGCTTAAATCAAAGGATGTATTCGGCGGTGAAATCGCGGTTCTCCGGATCAGCCTTGAGGGCGAACCCGGCTTTTTTGCTGACGTGCAGCATCGCTTGGTTGTCCGACATGATGATGGCAGAGACGCGGGTCAGTTTTTCGCTCCGGGCGATGTCCACGAGGCGCTTGAGCAGTTCGCTGCCCAGACCCTGCTTCTGCCAGCGGTCGCTGATGAGTAGCGCAAACTCGCCCTCGTTCAAGCCACGTGCCTTGCTCAAGCGGCCGACGCCAAGGATTTCGCGGTCACCGGTCTTCGAGTCCTTGCGTTCCGCGACAAGTGCGATTTCGCGGTCGTAATCGTTGAAGCAGATGCGCGTGAGCCGCTCATGCGCGATGCGCTGATCCAGTTTTATCTGGCTGAAGTAGCGGTGATAGACGCTTTCTTCGGAGAGCGATTCGTGGAATTTGACCAGCAGCGGCTCGTCCTCCGGCTGGATGGGTCGGATGATGACGGGCAGGCCGTCCTTCAATTTCCATTTCGCGACGTAGCGGGTGGGATAGGGCCGGATAGCGAGCTTGGGCAGCTTGTCCTCAGGGGTCTTGGCGTCGTGCAGGATGACACGGGCGTCCAGCGCGACGAGATCGTCGGCGGAGGCGAACAGCGGATTGATGTCAATTTCCTTGATCCAGCGTTGTTCCGCGACAAGCTGGCTGAACCCGACCATGAGCCTTTCCAAGGCGGCGAGGTTGACGGATTTGCGGCCGCGCACCCCTTTGAGCGCCTTGTAAATCTTTGTCTGTTCCATCATGCGTCGCGCGAGCGTGGTGTTCAGCGGCGGCAGGCCGAGCGCCTTGTCCTTGAACACCTCGACGAGCTGGCCACCCATGCCGAACAGAAGCACCGGGCCGAATTGCGGGTCAATGCTGCTGCCGAGGATGATTTCATAGCCGTCGCCGAGCTTGATCATCTTCTGGACGGTGACACCCTGAAAATGCTGCGCGCCAGCCTTCTCGGTGCAGGCGGTCTTGATGGCCTTGAACGCGCGCTTCACGTCGGCCTCGTCCTTGAGGTTCAACTGGACGCCGCCCACGTCGGTCTTGTGCGTGATGGTTTCGGAATAAAGTTTCAGGACAATCGGGAAACCAATTTCCTTTGCCAGATCTACCGATTCTTTTTCGGTCTTCGCAATCTTGGTGACGACGGTCGGGATTTTGTAGCAGCCGAGCAGTTCCTTGGACTCGGCCTCGGTCAGAATTGTGCGGCCGGACTTTTTTACCGACTCGATTAGCACGTTTGCTTTCGCGCGGCCGGATTCGAGGTCGTCCGGTGTCGCCGAAGGAACCGGGGTTTCGTAGAGCGCGCGGAGGTTGTCCGCGTAACGCCACATGGAGGCGAACACGCGGGCGGCGGTGTCGGGATACGGGAAGGTCGGGATGCCGGCGGCGTTCAGGATTTTTTCGCCCGCCTCGACTTCGAGGCCACCCATCCAGCTCGCGAGCACGGGCTTGCCTTCGATATGGGCATAGGCCTTCAGCTTTTCCGCCGTGCCGGTGCAATCAGTCATGGATTGCGGCGTCAGAATGACGAGCAGGCCGTCGCTGTTCGGATCCTTGGCGGCGATTTCCAGCGTCTTCGCGTAAATTTCCGCGCTCGCGTCGCCGAGGACGTCCACCGGATTGTTGTGCGACCACGAGGCGGGCAGAAATTTGTTCAGCTCTTCCATCGTGCCCTTGGAAATTTCCGTGAGAGCTCCGCCGCTGGTGATGAGTGCGTCCGTGGCGAGTACACCCGGACCGCCGGCGTTGGAAATCATGGTCAGGCGGTTGCCCTTTGGGCGCGGCTGCCGGCCCAGAACCTCCGACATGTAGAACAGGTCGGAAATATTATTCACGCGCAGCACGCCGCAGCGTTTGAATGCGGCGTCGAGCACGTCGTCGCTGCCCGTCAGCGAGCCCGTGTGCGAGGCTGCGGCCTTGGCGGCACCCTCCGTGCGGCCCGGCTTGATGACGATGATGGGCTTGGTGAGCGCGACTTCGCGGGCGGCGGAGAGAAACGCGCGCGCGTCACCAATCGTTTCCATGTAAATGACGATGCTTTTGGTGTTCGGGTCGTCGCCGAGGTGATAAATCAGGTCGCCCCAGCTCACATCGAGCATGGAGCCGAGCGAAGCGAACATGCTGAATCCGACATTTTCCTTAAGGCTCCAGTCGAGAACGGCGGTGCAGAGCGCGCCGCTCTGGCTCAAAAAGCCGACGTTGCCCGGCTTGGCGATGGTGGTGCCGAACGTGGCGTTCAGGCCGATGTTCGGCATCATCAATCCGAGGCAATTGGGGCCGACGATGCGCATGCCGCTGGAGCGCGCCTCGGCAAGGATTTGCTGCTCCAGCTTCACGCCTTCCGGCCCAATTTCTTTGAAGCCCGCGGAGATGATGATGACACCGCGGACACCGGCCTTGACGCAGTCCTTGATGATGCCTGGCACCGTCTTCGCAGGAGTGCAAATCACCGCGAGATCAACCTTCTCGGGAATGGCGCTGATGTTCGGATACGCCTTGACGCAAAGGACGGAGGCGCGCTTGGGATTGACCGGATAAACGATGCCGTCAAACCCGCCGCGTCCCAGATTCTGGAACAGCGTGCGCCCGACGGTGCCGGGGTTTTCCGTCGCGCCAATCACGGCGACAACCTTCGGGTTGCAGATGCTGTCGAGAGGCCGTTTGCGCGCTCCGCGCAAAATGTCGTGGGCGGATTCAAGGCGTTCGGATGCGGGAGAAGTTGTTGAAACAGTCATTGGAGCAGTCATAGTTGTTTGCATGAGATGTCAAAAATTCAAGGGCAACATATTGTTCAAAAACCGGCAATCAAACATTTTTTCCGTGTTCCGCCTGCGGAATCCACAGGCGGTGGTCAATCCAGATAAGCTGGACTGACTCATATAACATTTCCAGATTAGCCGTAACGGCAATTGCGAACTTCACAGTCCTTGTCAAATCCTCACCATTTTTTGCAATGGCGTCGCATAACAAGGCAAAATCCGAAAATGTCGGGTTAAGTTCATGAGGTTTTCAGGAACGCCGCCGCTTGCATTCCGCAACGCCGCTCGACAAAACTTTTCCTCCGCGCCATTCTGGACGCATGGCATTTGAACCGGATTCGCCGCTCGACTCGCTCTGGAAGGAATACGGGCGGACGTTTCAGGATTGGGACGACCTCACGCTCGCGCGATGGCTGGCGCAGACGCTCGGCCAGCTCGAAGGCCGCGCGTGGCGGCTCTCGCATCCGCTTGTCGGCGCCTACCGGCTCGCGGCGCAGATCGCCCACGAAAAACAAATCTGGTTCAAGCGGCTGGCCACGCCGCCGGCGGCTTATGCGGAATCAGCCTGCTGCCGTGCACCATTGCTGCCACTGCTCACGCGCGACGTGCGCGAGTCCGGCCTCATCTGCCAGCATTGCAACGAAACCCTCGTGCCATTCGATGAAATCCCCGCCGAGATTCGCGCCGAAATCGAAGCGTGGGCGCAACAATACGAACCCGTCCACGCCGTTGCGCATTGGGACGACCACCAGCGCCGCCGCGCGGGAAATTATGACGCAGACTACGAAAACGCGGCAGAACAGGCGGAGCAACTGCTCGCGCGCGCGGGTCGCGAAATCGCGCCGAAGCTGCTGAACTCCTACGCTGCCGCCGTCTGGGAAGACCAGGATGAATGCCTGGAAGTCCGGCCGGAAGACGTTCAGCTTTAACGCGAGAAATCCTGTTGTCCCGCGTTGCGGAAAGGCGTATAAACGGCGCATGAAAAAGTCCCAAGACCGGTTTTTAAAAATCCTGAAGTGGCTGATTTTCATGATCACCGCGCTGGCGGTCATCGCGATCGTGGGCCGAAACTGGATTGCCAAGGAGGTGATGGAACAGAAGATTCGCATTGCCACAGGCATGGAGCCAGAGATTGGCGACATTTCCTTCGGGGTGTTGTTTCCCAAGGTGACGCTCGAAAATTTCAAGGTCTATAACCCGGTGGATTTTGGCGGCACACTTTTTCTTGATATACCGGAATTGCACATCGAATACGACCGCGCCGCCCTGCGACGGCACGAACTCCACATCACGCTCATGCGGATGAATCTGCATGAGTTGGACGTCGTGAAAAATGAGGATGGCGCAACCAACATCCTGCCCGTCGTTGACTCGATGCTGCCTCCAAAATCCGGCGGCGGCAGGGCGGTCGCCCCGATCAACGGTTACAAATTCACAGGAATTGACCTTTTAAACCTTTCCATAGGCGTGGTGAAGTTCGTGGATTTGAAGGACCAGCGCCGGAACCGGATGGCGGCTATCGGCATCGAAAACCAGATTTACACCAATGTGGTATCGACCGCCGATCTCTCCAGCCTCTCTGGACAGCTCTGGATTCGCGGTGGCCGTGTGGTGGGATTGCCCGTGAATCCGCCCATGCGCAAAGCCATTCCCGAGCCGTCCCCAAAAACGCCGTGAGTCGTCGCGGAGGTTTATTTTCGCATCATTTATCAGGTTGTCCCGCGATGAGGCCCGCCGTATAACTTCGCCATGAAGTGGATTTTCAAATGGCTGCTCCGGCTCGCATTTGCAGTGGTGGCGCTGGTTGTCGTGACGGTCATCGTCCTGCTGCTGTCCTACAACTCGATTTTGCGCGTGACGATGGAGCGCCAAATCCGCGCGCAAACCGGCATGGACGTCGAAATTGGCAGCCTGAAAATCGCCCTCACTTCACCGACCGTGGAAATCCAGAACCTCAAAATTCACAATTCGCCGGGCTTCGGCAGCACGCCGTTCCTCGACATCCCGGAAATCCACGTTGAATACGACCGGGCAGCGCTCGCGCGCCGCGAAATCCACCTCAAGCTCCTAAGATTCAATCTCGGTGAACTCGACATCGTTAAAAATCAGGCCGGACAGACGAACATTTTTCTGTCCGGCATCAAATCGCCGGTTCAAAAATCCATAGGCGGCGGCAATCCCATGGCGGATTTTAAAAAGCAATCCGGTTTCGATTTCACTGGCATTGATATGCTGAACGTCTCCATCGGCAAGGTGAAATATATTGACCTGAACAATCAGCAGAACAACCGCGAGCAGACTATCGGCATTGACAGTCTGGTCATTCCCAACGTGAAATCGCCGACTGATCTTATGGGCTTGGCGGCGGACATCGCGCTACGCAGCAATGGTTTTTTTGACTCGCTGATTGACCAGAAAAGTTCGGGCTTTGGCGTCCTCAAACAACTCGGACTATAAAGACGCCAGCCATTTTCCTCTTTTTCAACGCGCAGATTTGGTTTTAACTTCGTGCGTGCATCGTGAACCCGTCAAAGCTGCCGCCCGTCTCGTCGTGAAACTCGGCACGGGAGTGCTCACCGACAGCCACAAGCAGCCCGACCCGGCGCAGCTTGAACAGCTCGTCGCGCAAATCGCCACGTTGCACAAGTCCGGCAAGGAGATCGTCCTCGTTACCAGCGGCGCGGTCGGCGCTGGCATGGGCGCGCTCGGTTACGAAAAACGCCCGTCCGAACTCGCCGAGCTTCAGGCGTGCGCCGCCGTCGGCCAGTCGCGGCTCATGACGATTTACGAAAAACTTTTTGCCTTTCATGACTTGCACGTCGCGCAGGTGCTACTTACGCACGACGATCTCGAACATCACGAGCGCCATCTCAATGCGCGTAACACCCTCGTCACGCTGCTCGGTCGCGGCGTCGTGCCCATCATCAACGAAAACGACGCCGTGTCGTTCACCGAAATCAAGTTCGGCGACAACGATAAGCTCTCCGCGCTTGTCGCGGCGCTGCTGCCCGCCGATTTGCTGGTCATTTTGACGACGGTGGATGGAGTCATCGAAAACTTCGGCAAAGCAAATCCAAAGACGATTCCGCTCATTGAGCAGATTGACAACGGCTTGGAAAAAATCGCCGGCGGCACGGACAGCGACACGGCTGTCGGTGGCATGGCGTCCAAGATCCAGGCGGCCAAAATCGTCGTCCGTTCCGGCATCCCGCTCGTCATCGCCTCCGGCAAAAAGAAGGGCGTATTGGCAAAAATTCTGGGCGGCGAAACGGAAGGAACGCTCTTTGTCGCGCAGCCGAACAAGATGCACAGCCGCAAGCGCTGGATTGCGTTCTTCCATCATCCGCACGGCGCGCTGTTCGTGGACAACGGCGCGAAGCAGGCGTTGCGTGAAAAGGGCAAGAGCCTCATGCCGCCGGGTGTGGCGCGGTGCGAAGGCGAGTTTGCCGCCGGCGACGTCGTGCGGATTTGCGATCTGGACGGGACGGAATTTGCGCGCGGCATCGCACGGTTCGATTCCGCCGCCGTGCGTGCCCGCAAACTGCCCAAGGAGGAACTCGTCCATCGCGACGATCTCGTGATTTTGTGAATCGAAGTTTTAATGCAAGGACGCCAATGTGCGGAGGCGCAATGTTCAAATGGAAATTTTCACGGCCTCTTTGCTGGTTTGCGCCTTTGCGTCAATTCAGATGAAACGAAAACCCGCCATCGACGATTTGCTTAAGGTCATGGCGAAGCTGCGCTCGCCCACGGGCTGCCCGTGGGACCGCGAGCAATCGCACATGACACTGCGCCGCCACGCCATCGAGGAGGTCTATGAATTGATTGACGCCATCGAGACGCGTGACGACCACGAGATGGCCGAGGAACTTGGCGATTTACTGTTGCAGGTGGTTTTCCATTGCCAACTCGCGAGCGAACGCGGCGCGTTCGATTTCGGAAAAGTATGCCGCGTGCTCGTGGAGAAACTGGTCCGCCGCCACCCGCACGTCTTCGGAAAAACCAAGGTCAGTAACGTGAACGAGGTCTGGGCGAACTGGGAAAAAATCAAACGTGCCGAGAAGCATGGAACGCGGCACGCCCGCCATTCCGCGTTCGACGGCATTCCGAAACACCTGCCCGCATTGCTCCGCGCCGAAAAACTCATGAAGAAGGCAAGCAAGGTTTTTACAGAAGGACAACACGCGGACGGCCATGTTTCAAAACGAAAGCTCGCCAAATCCGCGCTGGCGGAGGAGCTTTTCGAACTGGCGGCGTCCGCCCAGTCGCGCGGCTGGTGCGCGGAGGAACTGCTGTCCGCAGAGACGAAAAAGCGTGAAGGCTGGTTCCGCCTTCGGGAAAATGCCTGAACTGTCTTCCTGCGCAGTCGACAGCTTGACGCCTGGTATTACGGCCATCCAGCCTATGGCTAGTATGGCGGGTATTACGGCTGGACGGCTATTTCGCTCTCATTCGTCTGGAGCGGCAGCTATCGTGGCGGACGGCATGGGGGCGGGTTAACGGTGGTTGGCATCATCAATAAAATCAAAACGCAGCTGCGGGGTTTGGCACGGAAGCAACGGTCGTAACCAAATTGTAACTTGCCGTCATCCGTTTGTAACCTACCTTTAGCCCCGTGAATCCGGCGGATTTATTCTCCCGCGAAAGCAACACGACGAACCTCGCGCCCGGCGAAACGCTTTTCAAGGCGGGCGATCCAGGTGACGCCATGTTTGTTTTGCTCGAAGGTTCCATGGTCGTCATGGTCGGGGACAAAGTTGTCGAGAATTCCTCCCGTGGTGCCATCCTCGGCGAGATGGCGCTCATCGATCAGTCGCCACGCGTCGCCACCGTTATCGCCAGCGAATCGTCGCGGCTCGCGAAGATTGACCAGCGCCGATTTCTTCAACTCATCCAGCTCAACCCGTTCTTTGCCACCCACGTCATGAAAGTCCTCGCTGACCGTATCCGTCAGATGAACGAGTTGCTCAGGCAGAACCCCGGCGCGTGAACAGTCCGCTAGGACCGTTTGGGGGGCTTGGGCGTTTCGCCGAATACCGTGTCTATCACCTTCCGGAACTTGCTATCCGGTCCCAGTGCCTTTATCTGCTTTGCTGCCGCCGGGCCTTCAATCTCCTCCTCCAGCTCAAACAACATCCTCTTCAGCCGGTCGGAACGCAATTTGAGCTTCTTGATCAAATCCTCCAGCGCCCCGACTTCGGTTCGCAACGTCTCCGCAATGTCCTGTTTATTCATGATGCCGCCGGAGCATAAACGTCCCCACCCTATTGCACCAGAGCATTTGAGCCACGCTGCGGTGTTACTGGACTGCGTTGCCTCCTCGGGAAAAAAACTTTGCGCCAAAACACTTCTGAAGTCCAGTCACCGAGTGTGCAATGTTCCTGCAAAAGTGGGCTGAAACCGTGGCGTCCATCAGTTTGACCAAGATTGGGGTCAATGAACGTGCGGGTGGTCTAGGAATATGCGCAGGCATTGGGACAGCTCGATAAAGTTTATGGGTTTTTGGAATATCTCTCGCAATGGAGCATGGCGGGAAGCCGTCAAATCCGGCGGCTGATTCAGCCCGGTCATCAGGATTACCGGTAAATCGGGACGGATGGTGCCGATTTCCTCAGCCAGATCGGCACCCTGCAAGCCGGGCATGGTATGGTCGGTGATGACGATGTCGAAATGGTTCGGGTCGGAGCGGAATGTGTTCATGGCTTCCACGCTGTCTGCGCGGGTGGTAACGCGGTAACCCATTTTGCGCAGGTGTTGCTGCATCATGTCGAGAATGGGAACTTCATCGTCCACAACAAGGATTTTCTCGCGATGTCCGCCCAATAGCCGGTTTTTATCCGCCGGCGCCGGAGCCACAGGTTCGTGCGATAGTGGAAAATAAACGTAGAAGGTTGTGCCCTGTCCTTCCTTGCTGCTCACTTTGATGTATCCGCCACTGCGGCTGACAATTTTTTGGACCAGGGTCAGGCCCAAACCGGTGCCCCGGCCGGGACCCTTGGTGGTGAAGAAAGGCTCGAAGATTTTCTCGACGACTTCAGGACTCATGCCCCGGCCTGTGTCGCTAACAATCAGGTGGACATACCGTCCGGGAGGGATGGACAAGCCGTTCGCATCGACGTGTTCGAGGTTGAGCAACTCCAATTCGTAAGTCAGCCTGCCGCCTTTCGATTTCATGGCGTGTCCGGCGTTGGTGCCGAGATTCATGACGACCTGATGTATTTCCGTGGCATCCGCCACCACCACGTCCTCACTGGTTCGGATGTCAACATGGATGACGATTGACGAAGGCAGTGTCGCATTGAGGGTTTTCACGCCTTCCGTGAGGATGGCGCCCAGTTTGAGCGGATGCCGCTCGGCGTCGGCCTGCCGGCTGAAGGTGAGAATCCGGCTGATGAGGTCGCGTGCGCGACAAGCTGATTTCTGGACGATTTGCAGGTTTTCGCGGGTTCTGCCTTTGATTTGCTGATCTGTCAAGGCCAGATCGGCGTAGCCGAGTATGGCACAGAGGATGTTGTTGAAATCGTGGGCCATGCCGCTGGCGAGAGTGCCGACGGCATCCATTTTTTGAGCCTGTAGCATTTGCCGTTCGAGCTTGGCCCGTTCTGCCTCGGCCTCCTTGCGGCTGGTGATATCGTCAATGAATCCCTCGTAGTGGTGCACGGCGCCGGCGGCGTTCCGGACGACGCGCGCGCTTTCCGAAATCCAGATGACGCTGCCATCCCGTCGCCGCACCTGATATTCCAGCCCCTGTACAAAACCAGTCAATTCAATTTGCCGCTTGAACTGTGCCCGAAACGTGGAATCCACATAAATCTGATTTTGGATATCGGACACCTGATTCAATAATTCATCAGGGTGTTCATAGCCGTACATCCTGGCGAGGGCGGCATTGACCACCAGATAACGACCATCGGGTGTGCTCTGATAAATGCCTTCAATGGCATTCTCGAACATTCCACGGTATTTGGTCTCGGCCTCCCTGAGATATCGAATTGTCGTATCGGCACTCATTTCGCTTGCCAATCTCCAGACGGAACAAACCTGGGTTGGCCCGAACAGTATTTCCAGCCACGGGCGCGGTTAACCTCCTCCCAGATAATCCGATAAATTCAGGCGATTGTCAATCGGACGGGGTGCTGGCACGCCTGTAGCATCTGCCAGTTCACGGAACTGCCGGAGCCGGTAAGCGCGGCGTTTTGGGCTGGACGTTGGGGACGGAGGGACCTTCGGCCTGATTGAAATGGATTTTGGAGCGTAGCAACAAGGTGCCCAGGCATAAATCGGCCAGCGGCAGGACGACGTTGAAATTTTTGCTCATGTAACGGTGGTGCAGCAGGTGATGGCCGTTTAACCTGAAGAAGATGCCCGAACGTTCCACGTGCCGTTTGCGCGGCAGGTGCATGCACCAATGCATGTATTCGTAGGTGCCGTAATAACCTCCGCAAGCCAGCGTCGCGCCAACGAGGATGCCCCAATGTCCGGAAAGTAGTGCCACCAATCCGAAGGGAAGCATTCCAACAGCGACGAGCACCGGGCCATTCCACCACGCCATGGGGATGGTGCGTTTGTCATCTTCGTGGATCAAGTGGTAGGTGTGGTCGGACTTGAAAATGCGATGGTGGATGAGCGCGTGGCTTTTGTAAGGGTAGGTGAAATTGCCAATAGGCCGGTGCATGACGAAGCGATGCAGCGTCCATTCAAAGAAGGAGGCAAACACTACGGCAACAATCAAGCTGGCGGCCGTCCAGAATAAAAACTGAGAAATCACTTAGTTATGAAATAATTTGTAACGTTTGCATTGTGCGGATGACTCAGGACTTTGGCAAGACATTTCTCGGGGCAACGCACGTTGAGCGTGCGGTCCGGCCATTTTAACGAAAAATCAATCGTTGACAGCTCGGTGCATTTCTGGTTTCATTTCAGGCCCTTAGCGGGAAAATTTATGTATGCCATCTTAGAAACAGGCAGCAAACAGTATCGTGTCGCCGCCGGCGACACGCTGGAAATCGAACGTCTCGAAACCGAGGCGGGCAAGCCGTTTACGTTTGACCGCGTGCTGCTCGTCAACAACGACGGCAAATTGACCGTGGGCACGCCCACTGTGGACGGCGCCAAGGTGGTTGCCGACGTGGTCGCACACAAGCGCGGCGAGAAGAAGCTCACTTTCAAGATGAAACGCCGCAAGGGCTATCACAAGACCATCGGTCATCGTCAGGAACTGACGGTCGTCAAAATCACCGCCATCAACGCTTGATTTTTCAACCTTCAACTCTCAACTTTCAACTTTCAACCAGTTATGGCACATAAAAAGGGTCAAGGCAGCGTTCGCAACGGTCGCGACAGCGTCAGTAAGCGGCTCGGCGTGAAGGAATTTGGCGGCACGTTCGTCACCGCCGGCAGTATCATCATCCGCCAGCGAGGCAGCAAATTTATCGCCGGCAAAAACGTCGGTGTCGGTCGCGACTGGACACTGTTTGCGCTCACCGATGGCAAAGTGCTGTTCGACAAGGGCAGCCGCCGCGTGAATGTTGTGGCTGAAGCTGCCGCAAAGAATTGATTTCGGAGACAAAATTTCACGGCGAGGTCAACCGGCCTCGCCTTTTTTGTTGGAGTTCAAGCTTTAGCTTGCCACCAAAATAAACTATTTTTTCAGACAGGCTACAGTCTGAACTCCAACTTTTATGTTCATTGACGAAATAAAAATTTACGCGAAGGCAGGGCATGGTGGCCAGGGCAGCGTTGCATTCCATCGCGAGGCCTTTGTGCCGAAGGGCGGCCCCAGTGGCGGCAACGGCGGGCGCGGCGGCAGCGTCATCCTTCAGGCCGACCACGACCTGAACAACCTCCTCGCGCAATATTATCAGCCGCGCCTCATCGCCAAGGACGGTGAACACGGTATGGGCAAGGGTATGGATGGTCACGCTGGAAAAGACATCATCATCAAAGTTCCCTGCGGCACGCTCGTCTGGCGGCTCAAGGACACCACACCGACCATCGAATCAAAAAAAACCGGTGATGATGACGACGAAAATGACGAAAATGAAAAACCAGATTTCAAGACCAGTGCGGGCAAGCGGCCGTTGATTCGCACCGCCAGCGGCATACAAGCGCAGGAATTTGATTTGAGCAAGGAGGACGCGGGGAAAACTACCGCCGCCAATTTTCAAAAGGGTGAGATCGTCGCCGACCTCACCACGCACGGACAGCAGTTTGTTTTGTGCAAAGGCGGGCGCGGTGGTCTGGGCAACCGCAATTTTGCCACCCCTCGCCGGCAGACGCCGCGCTTTGCACAACCGGGCGAGCCCGGCATTGAGGGCGAATATCTTTTCGAGCTGCGTATAATGGCCGAGGTTGGATTGGTTGGTTATCCAAACGCCGGCAAATCCACCCTGCTCACGGCCATTTCCAAGGCGCGGCCGAAAGTTGCGGCGTATCCATTTACCACGTTGCATCCGCAGATTGGCATCGTCGAATACGCCAGTGATTTCAAGCGGCTCACCGTTTGCGACGTGCCGGGGCTTATTGAGGGCGCGCACCAAAATGTCGGCCTCGGCCATGAATTTCTCCGGCACATCAAGCGCTGTAAAGTCCTCGTGCTGCTGCTCGACATGGCCGGCACCGACGGCCGCGCGCCGTGGGACGATTACAAGCAATTGCTCAAGGAATTGGAACTTTACGACCCGGCACTGCTCGAAAAAGAGCGCCTTGTCGTCGCGAATAAAATGGATGAGGCGGTCGCCGAAAAAAACCTGAAGCAGTTCAAAAAGAAAATCAAAAGGGTTTCTCTGCTGCCGATTTCCGCCGCGTTTGACCAGGGCGTTGAGAAGTTCAAGGACACGATTCGCGAGGCGGTGGAAGAGGCGTCGGACTCGATTTTAACCGCTAATCTTTGCTGATTTTATCCGTAAAGATCAGCGCGGAATAGCGGTTTCAACCTCCAGAAACCGCATCACGGTGTCGCCGTGTTTCAGCAGTTTTACTTCCGCCCACGGCGAGGCGATTTCCAGTGTGTCGCGCTTTGTGTGGCCAAGAACAAACCTTCCGCCAGGCGCGAGCAGCTTCTGCAAACGTGGATCATCGAGCAGTTGCTGCGCGAAAGAAGTTGAGCGACGATTCACATTTTTTTCACCGTAAGGCGGATCCGCGAGAATCAAATCGAATTGCCGTCCGCTTTCCACAAGCTGGTTCATCGCGGAAAAGACATCCTGCGTCCGCACTTCGAGCATTTCTTCAAAGCCGGCGGTCCGTGCGTTGTCACGTATGAATTCGGCGTGCCGATGCGATTTCTCGATGCAAACTGCCGAGGCCGCGCCGCGACTTAAACACTCTAGGCACAAAGCCCCGGAGCCAGCAAACAATTCCACCACCCGCGCGCCGCCGACCCGCGCGCCGAGCGAGTTGAACACCGCCTGCTTGACGAGGTCGGGCGTTGGGCGGACGTCGAGTCCTTTGGGAACCCTTAATATCCGCCGCGCCGCGTTGCCACCGGTGATGCGCATGAAGAAAGATTAACCACGAAGACACAGAGGCACGAAAGAAATTTTCAATCCATCCAAGGATTTATGCTGTCACTGCTGCCGCATTGTTCTTCCATCCGAACATCCTGCCGCGTTTGATGATTTCGACCGTCGGCGGTGGTACGTCGTTCTCCCAGGAGGCGTCGCCGGACTGGATTTTGGCCAGCACGAGCGGCGGGAACACCGATAGATAATCCGGATTGTGGTTTTGTATGCTGGTGATAAAGCGGTTTTCGAGCAGGTGCGCGTAAAGGTGCCGCAGGTGCGGGGCGACCTGCAAATTTTCGGCGGTGATCACCCTTCCGGTCATTGCGTCACGGACGGGATAGACATAAATCCGGGTCGCCCCCTTGAAAAAGCGGCCAAGCGATTCAAGCAGGCCGCCATCGAGATCGGTGTAATATTTTTCGTCCATGAGCCGCACCAGGCTGGGGACACCCAGCGCAATGCCATGCATTTTTTGCGTGTAGCGGGTGAGATATTGGGCGAGCCGGTAATGGCGGCCGAAATTGGAGATAAGCACGGTTTTGCCGAGAGCGCCCAAAATATCCACCCGATCCAGAAAATCCTTGTGCGCGAGCGTCGGGTCGGCGAGTACGCTGCGCAGGGTCATTTCCATTAGGACGACCGGCTCCTCGCCCTGCGTCTGCGAGTCGCTCAAAAATTGTTCGCGCGCGCGGTCGAGTATGTCGAGCGTGGTCTTGGTGACGGGCCGGAAACTGCCACGCTCGACGAGCACAGGTTTTTTGTAAAGCACCTCGCTGGGGATCACCACCTCGCCGTCGGCGGTGAACATGGCGGCGTCAGACAATTGCTGCTGCACAAGTTGCAAGCTGATCAGCCGGTTGTCCAGGTCTGCGAAGCGCGGTCCGGAAAACTTGATCATGTCCACTTCGATGCGTTCGCGGGACAGGTCCTCGAGTAGCGAGCCGATAAGCTTGGACGGATCGCCGTGCAGATGGAACGCCCCGAAAATCAAATTCACGCCGAGAATGCCCAATGCTTCCTGCTCGCGGAGATTTTCACGGTCGAGCATCCGTACATGGATGATGATTTCGGACGGTTTCTCGCGTGGTTGTGTCTGAAATCGGATGCCGAGCCAGCCGCTGCCTTCGGTTTGGCGCGAAAAGCAATGTGTGGCGACGGTGTTGGCGAAAACAAAAAACGTGCATTTGTCGCCCCGCGTTTTATCGAGCCGCTGCAGGAGCAGGTCAAATTCGTAATCGAGCATGGCTTGGAGCCGGTTGCGGCTGACGTAACGGTCGGACGGGCCATAAATCGCGTCGCTCACCGCCATATCGTAGGCGGAAATGGTCTTGGCGACCGTGCCGGAAGCGCCGCCGACGTGGAAGAACCACCGTGCGACCTCCTGGCCTGCGCCGATTTCGGCAAAAGTGCCGTATTTTTTGGCGTCCAGATTGATCTGCAACGCCTTTTGGCCGGTATTTAATTTCTCTCTGTTCATGGTGTTCAACCGCTCCCCTGCTGCCGGCAAAATACACAAAAGATGCGTTATGTCCAATGCCGGATGAGTTCGGCCTTTTCGCAACGCCACTCTCTGCTATACTCGTCATCATGTTTCGGACGCAGGATCTCCATGTCAAAGAAATCGTCCGGCTGCTGACGCCGCACGAGTTGAAGGCGCAGTCGCCGGCGCCCGACGTCGTCAACGCGATGGTGGCAAGCAGCCGCGAGCGGGTCATCCGCATTTTGCGCCGGGAAGACCCGCGCCTGCTCGTCGTCATCGGGCCGTGCTCGATCCATGACGAAAAAAGCGCGCTCGAATACGCGACCCGGTTGAGCAGGCTGCAAAGGGAGTTTGCCGGGAAAATGGAAATCATCATGCGCGTCTATTTTGAGAAGCCGCGCACCACCATCGGCTGGAAGGGATTGATCAACGACCCGCATTTGGACGGTTCGCAGGACATCGAAGCCGGATTGCAAATCGCCCGAAAACTCCTCCTCGACATCACCGGCCTGGGCTTGCCGACGGCGACGGAATTTCTTGACCCGATTGTGCCGCAATACATCGCCGACCTGGTCACGTGGGCGGCGATCGGCGCGCGCACGACGGAATCACAGACGCACAGGGAAATGGCGAGCGGCCTTTCCATGCCGGTCGGCTTGAAGAATGGCACGGATGGCAGCCTGCAGGTGGCGATTGACGCGATGGGTGCGGCGCGGCATCCGCACAGTTTTTTGGGTATCAACGAGGACGGCGTGACGAGCATAGTGCGCACGACGGGCAATCCGCACGCGCATGTCGTTTTGCGGGGCGGCCGCGAGAAGACAAACTATGACGCTGAAAGTATCCGCGCCGCAGAGGACAAATTAAAATCGGAAAAGCTTCCGCCGGTGCTGATGGTGGATTGCAGCCACGCGAATTCGGAGAAGAAATTTGCGAAACAGGAGGATGTCTGGCGCAGCGTGATTCAGCAAAGAAATGAAGGCACCCATTCGCTCATCGGCTTGATGGTCGAGAGCCACCTTCATGAAGGCAACCAGCCGATTCCAAAAAATATGAATGATTTGCGTTACGGCGTTTCCATCACCGACTCCTGCATCAGTTTGGAAACCACCGAACGGATGCTGCGCTGGGGTTATGAGGTTTTGTCAAAGGCTGCCCCGGCCACCATATCAGCCGCGTGAAAGTTTTCTGCAGGTCACGGCCAGTTCCACGCATAAGGGAACCGGAGCCTGTAAAACTGGAGTGCGATATAGTTTGGCGGTGGTCCGCCCAACAGTCCCGAACCGCCGGAATCGGCGGGCTTCACCGGATTGCCGCCCGAAAATGCGGGACTGGCGTTCGTGGTCACAACCTGTGCAACGAAGACCGATTGCGCCGTGTTGGTGCTGGTGATGTTTTGAATGGACGTCCAGCTTGCCGGCGACAGATTCGTGGTGGTATCCACGAAACCATTCAGGCCAACCGGCACATTCACCACATCCAGCCGGTTGCTGCCGTTCAATGCTGTGATCTGGCCAATTTGCACCGGCGAGATGAGCTGTTGGACGACATCGGCAATCACCTCGTGAAATTCCGCACTCGGGTCTTGTTTATCCCAAAATACAAAATTGGTGCCATAGCCATTGGACACAGCGGGCGGAAAACTTTGAAAGAGGTTGTAATACTCATCCATGGCGTCAAGGCTAAGACCTTTGGACGAAAGTGCATTCGTCAGGCCATAATTGGAGGCGTTTGTCAGCACATTATTCATTAGGATGGAAAAGTCCGGGGCATAGATTTTAAGGCTGGGACACAATGTCTTTGCCTGCTTGATGGTGTTGGAAAATGCAACATCGTAGGCAATGCATTCATTGTGCATGAGATTCGTAAGGGTGGAACCTGTGTTAAAGGCCGGTATCTTGGAAATATCCACGGCGTTCGGCAGAATTAAAGTGCGGACGCCCTTGGCGTACAAATTGGTGATGATTTGCAGATGATTGGTTTGTGACTGATTGATGGCCGCGACCCATTGGTTTGAGGCGTCGTTATTAATTGCGGCATCGTATGTGTCCGCGTTGCAGATCCAGACGATGAACAAATCATTCGTGATATCTGATGGTGCGGAGAAATTTTTGACGTCTGTGACCGAAATTGTGCTGTTATGGTCAAAGTAGGAATTGTTTTTGGTGGCGTCGTAGGTCAACCCCTGCCTCTGCGCCAGCACCTCGACCCAGACCCGGCCGTTGCTATAACGGGAACCATAATAGCTCGTTGAGAGCGGAGGTGATTGCACGTTGCCGGTTGTAGTGGAAAGACCGTCGCCAAAGACATAGAGCGACTTGAAGGCCGCGTTTGCCGGAAGAACAATCAATCCGAATAACAAAACACAGGTTATGAACTGAAACACGAGTTTCATGCCGATAGCTTATTCAAAGTCGAATGGAGAGTCAAGCCGATGATAACACGCGCAGCAGCTATATATTTGCTGGCAACGCGCAAGGCTTTGGATAAGCTGCCGGCAGAAACGCATCACCCGTGCCCGGCCTTGGAATTCGGGCAAAAATCAGAACCAATGAAACTGTAATGATGAACAGGCGCAATACGTGGAGGCTATTGGCAACAGTGATTTTATGCGCTTCGGCTTGGAAGGTTTCTGCGAATGGATTCCGGCTTCCAGATCAGGATGCCTTTGCGACCGGGCGCGGCGAGGCGTTTGTCGCCACGGCGGACAATCCATCGGCCATCTTTTACAACCCGGCGGGTATCACCCAGCTTGCCGGGGATAATTTTCGCGGGGGGCTGGATGGCATCTATTACAAGCCATCCTTCCAGCCCGCCGCTGGCCAGCCCAACAGCGGATATACTTACAACGGTTTGGATAATTCCGCCTACCTGCCGCAGTTCTTTTACACCCACACTGCCAGGACTGTGCCGTTCAGCTTTGGCCTGGGCGTTTATGCGCCGTTCGGCGGGAACATGAACTGGCCGCAGGACACGGGTTTCAACACGGTGGCCACCAGCGGCTCGTTGAAATATATCACCATCAATCCTGTCGTCGCACTGAAAGTGTCTCCAACACTTTCAGTTGGCGGCGGGGTGATGGTGAATTACGGAAAAATCAACACGACTCAGGGCCTTTACTCTTATCCGTCGGGTTTTGCCAACTACTTCGACTTCAGCGGCAACGGCTGGAGCGTGGGCTACAATCTGGGTTTGCTCTGGCAGCCGCATCCGAAAATCTCATTCGGTGCCGCCTTCCGCAGCATGGCGACAGTCAATATGAAAGGGGTAACCGAATTTGAACTGCAACCATATCCTGGAGTCTCTTCGCCCACGCAGCGCGATGCTTCATCCAAATACACCTTTCCCCTGACTGCGGTCTTTGGAGTTTCCTACCGGCCAACGCCCAAATGGAACCTCGAATTTGATGCGGACTGCACGGACTGGAGCACTTTTAACACGGTTACCATCGAGCAACCTCCGGTGCCAAGCCCTTTTCACCAAGAAATTCCAGTAAATTTGGGCTGGCAGGCGAGTTGGATGTATGAATTTGGCGTGACGCGATATTTTGATAATGGCTGGCACACGAGTGCCGGTTTCGTTTTCAACGAAAACTCCGTGCCGGATGCCTATTACACCCCTCTGGCGGCTGACCTCAACCGTTATGTTTTTAGCGTCGGAGCCGGGCGCAAAGGCGAGAGGTTCGATTTTGATGTCGCCTATCAGTTCTGCTATGCCCCCACGCGCACGGTCACCGGCAGCACGCCGTCAACCACTCCTGCACTTTTCGCTGGTCAGAACGCCGACGGTAATTACGGCTTCAGCAGCAGCGCCGTAATTGTATCGGTGGGGATGCATTTTTAATTCCGCTTTGGAACCCGGCGCGCTTTTGTTCCTCATAGGATGTGGCGAAGCCATTCCAACTAACTGTTTGCGGACACGGCTTCAACCGAATAGCATCAAATGGCTGACTATGAACGAGAAGGAATTTTCGGCATGACCTATAATGCTCCCTTCGTAAACGCGGCTGACGCCCAATCGCATTTTGTTTCCGTCGGCGCGGACCGGGTTCATTACGTCACCATTGGTAAGGGAAGCCGCACCATCGTTTACGTTCACGGCTGGGCGTGCAATCTCGGTTTCTGGCGCGAACAGGTTCCGGCGCTGGCGGACAAGGCACGGCTGATTTTGATGGATCTGCCCGGTCACGGCCAGAGTGACAAACCGCAATCGGCATACACAATGGATTTTTTTGCCGGGGCCGTGCTTGCGATGTTGCGCGACGCTCACGTAGACAATGCTGTCTTCATCGGCCACAGCATGGGCGCGGCGGTTCTTTGCCGCGTTCATCATCACGCACCTGAAAAGTTTGCTGGCCTGGTTTCCGTGGATGGCCTGCTCTGTCGGCTGCCTGGAACAGCAGAGGAAGTGACGGCGTTTGCCGGCGGCTTTGCCTCGCCCCACTATCTTGCGCATGCCAAAGGTTTCATCAGCACATTTTTCCCAATTCCCGGTGCGAACGCGTTGCGCGACCGCGTGACGGCCGAAATGCTCGTCACACCCCAGCACGTCATGCTCGGCGCGATGCTCGCCATGCTCGACCCGGATCAACCCGACTGGATGTTGCAAAAGGTGAATGCACCCGTCATCGTCATCAATGCGCCGAGTCCTTGGTGGAATGGGGGTTATGAAAATTATGTCCGCTCGCTTTCACCGCAATCGGACTACGTTTTGATGGAGGGCGCGGGACATTTTCTCATGCTGGAGAAGCCCGCCGAATTCAACGCCACACTCGCGTCCCTGCTGCGGAAGAATGATTTGATCGCGAAATAATCGCCGTTGTTTCGGCACGAAAAATGTTCCATTCTGGCCGTGAGATGAGCCTCGTTATCAAAACCAGCGGTGGCAGCGCAGGCGGTTTGGCTGGCCGGGCCGGAAAGAAGACAGTCCGGGCGCAGGCCGCCTCTTCATTTCAAACCGCCGTGGAAAGCGAAGTTGCCTTCCAGACGGCGGATGGCATGGAATGGCACGCCAGGCTCGCGCGGTTGACGCGCCACGCCCTGACTTTTGAGGCGGATGATCTCACGGCGAACTTGCGGACTTCGGAGGTGCTGGCCAATTTCAAAATCACCACCGGCAATCGCGTCATCTATTTCGGACGCGCCGTGGTGAGCAACGTCATTCATTCCGGCGCGTCGCTCATTTGCGAGGCAAAGCTGGATGAGCTTGGGCCGGACACGGCGTTTTTTCTGCCGCTCCCGGAATCCGATTCCAATCTTGAAAAGGCTTACGATTCTTTTTTTCTGGCGTGGCAGAAAAGTTACCGCATTTCAAATGAGTTCAAGATGCTCGTCGCAGATGTCCAGTCCTACCTTACTGGCGTGCGGCACTGGCTGGAGCAGCTGGAATTTGGAATGAAGGCATCGGGCGACAGGCCCGGGCAGGAGCGCGCCATTCTGGATGCCGTAGCGCCCAGAATCATTGCCGCCTTCAATGCCCGGCACGAGCGGTTTGAGGAAATCATTTACGCGTTGCCGCCGGAAGCGCGCGGAGCGCATCAGGATTTTACACGGTTTCACTGGCTCAAATTGTTTTTGGGTTCGCCCTTCGGCCATCGTACATATCACAAACCCATGGGTTACGCCGGTGATTACGAGATGATGAACATGATCCATCGGAACCAGCCGGAGGGTCGCACGCTCTTTGAGAAATTGATTCACCTGCTGCTGGTCAGCCAGTGGCCGGCAAAATCCGTTCGTAACCGCATCGCCCATCTTGGGGAAAACATCGTCAGCGAAACCGCCCGCGCCGCCCGCGCTGGAAAAACTGCGCGCATCCTGAACGTCGGTTGCGGGCCGGCGCGGGAAGTGCAGGATTTTTTGAAAGGGACGCAGTTGAGCGATCAGGCGGATTTCATGCTCATGGATTTCAACGAGGAGACCCTGCTTCACGCCGGCCAGAAACTTGTCGAAGCCAAACGCCAGTTTTCCCGGCGCACGCCGATAAGAACGCAGCAGGTTTCGGTGTATGAACTTTTGAGGCGCGCCCAGCGGGGCGGCGTTGTCGCGGAAAAGTTCGACCTGATTTATTGCGCGGGACTTTTCGATTATCTCGCCCCGGACACCTGTCACGCGCTGATGGAGCTGTGGCATGACTCGCTGTCGCCCGGCGGATTGATGCTGATTGCAAACATGAACGACACGAAGCCGTTCCGTAATTTCATAGAGTTTATTTTGGACTGGCAGTTGATTTACCGGGACAGCCGGGAGATTTTGTCGCTCGCCCCCAGGCACTGCCGGGAAACGACCCGCGTGATTGCCGAGCCGGCCTCCGTGAACCTGTTCCTGCACATCCGCAAACCGGACTGATATGCAACTCATCCCCCAGGAATTTCTCGCTGCCTATCAGGATTATGACCGGGAAATCACCATCCGCAAAACGAAGTGGGGATGCTGGCTGGGAATTGTGCTGGTCCCGCTCTTCGGCTGGCTGGATCACTACGCCTATCCACAGCAACAGCTTTCATTTTTTCTTTTGCGGTTGCTCTGTTCCGCTTTGATGGCGGTGCTTTATCTCGTTCTGGGAACAGGTTTCGGGAAAAAACATTATAATTTGCAAGGCATCATCCTGTTGTTCCTTCCATCGGCGACAATTGCCTGGATGGTTTATACGACTGAAGGCACCTCGTCGCCCTATTACGCCGGACTGACGCTGGTGTTGATGGTGCTCGCCGTGGTGCTGGACTGGCCGATTTGGCAGAGCATCGTTTCGGTCGTGCTGGTTCTGTTGCTTTATCTGGCCGCCTGTTTGTTTTCCCCGGCGCAAATTGACGGGAGCCGCTTCATAGAGCACCTGTTTTTTCTGGTCTCTTCTGGCGTCGCCATCATCGCGGGCACATATTATCACAGCGGCGTGCGGATTCGGGAATTTGTCTCCCGTTGCGAACTGGACAAGAGCCGCAAGGCGCTCGAAGCGAGCCTGCAACAACTCAAGGAAAACGAGATGCAATTGGTGCAATCCGAGAAGCTCGCGTCGCTGGGCCGCATGAGCGCCGGCATCATCCACGAAATCAACAATCCGCTGAACTTCGCCACGACCGGCCTGTTCACCCTACGCAAAAAGGGCAAACATATCGCGCCGGATCAACAGGCGGATTACACCGAGATTATCACCGATGTTGAGGACGGCCTCAAACGCGTGCAGGCCATTGTTTCCGATCTGCGGATGTTCACGCATCCCAACACCGAGCAGATTGACCCGGTGCCCGTGGCTGAGATCGTCACGCCGGCTTTGCGGTTCTTGAGCAATGAGTGGCGCGACACGGTTCAAGTCGAACAGAAGTTCGCGGAACACCAGACCATTCTGGCCAACAAAAACAGGATGATTCAGGTGTTCGTGAACCTGCTGCAAAACTCACTCGACGCGTTGAAATTAAAATCATTTCCCCTCGGCGAAAAACCAACCATCTGGATTGAAGGCCGCGTCGAGAACGGCCAAAGCATCCTGTCCATCCGCGATAACGGCGTGGGTATTGACTCGAAACATCTGGACAAGATTTTCGACCCGTTCTTCACCACGAAGGACGTGGGCGAGGGCATGGGCCTGGGCTTGAGCATTTGCTACAGCATCATGCAGGAATACGGCGGGAAGATTTCGGTGAAGACGGAACCCGGAAAATTCTGCGAATTCACGCTCGAATTTCCCGCCCGGACAAGTCAGGCTGTGACTGAAAGCTGAAAAATGGAAAGTCTCTACGATTACAAAAAGTTCGCCATCCTCTACGTGGATGATGAGGAAAAATCGCTGAAGTATTTCGAGCGCGCCTTCGGTGACGATTTCCGTGTGTTCACCGCCTCGAACGCGCAGGCCGGCTTCAAGTTGCTCGAACAGCACGCCGACGAAATCGGCGTGCTGCTGACCGACCAGCGGATGCCCGGCGAAAAAGGCGTCTGGCTGCTCGAACGCGCCCGCCAATTGCGCCCGCACATACTGCGGATTCTCGTCACAGCCTACTCGGATTTCGATGCCGCGATTGCAGCCGTCAACAGCGGCGCGATTTACAGGTACGTCAGCAAGCCTTGGGATCCGCCGCAGTTTGAACTCACCCTCCGGCAGGCCATGGAATTTTTCATCGTGCAGACCGAGCGCGACCAGCTTCTCCTCGAAAAGATGTCCGTGCTGCGAAACATGATGATTGCCGACCGCATCGTGAGCCTCGGGTTGCTCGCCGCCGGCTTGAGCCATCACATCCGCAACTCCCTCGTCGCGGTGAAAACTTTCCTCGATCTCGCGCCGGAAAAGATGGACGAGGAGCGCGCGAACATGAACGGCCTGCGCAATCCCGATTTCTGGAAGGACTACCACCAGAATGTCCAGTCGCAGATCGAAAAAATCAACGCGCTGTTGAAGGATTTGTGGGTGTCGTCGGATAATTCCTCCACGCCGTTTGCCGACGAGGTGTCCCTGCGCCAGGTCGTGGACGATGCTCTGGCCGCGTTTCGCGACCAGTTCGTCGCACGCCGGATCGAGGTCGAAAGCCGGATCCCCGATTCGCTGCCCGCGCTCAAGGTGGACAAGTCCAAATTCCGCAGGCTGTTTGATTTGTTGTTGAAGGAGGAGATGTCCACGCTGCCCGCCGGCAGCCGCGTGTCATTTTCCGCGGAACTGAATGACTCCGGCGCGAAACCTGAAATTGTCGTGCAAATCACCGACAACGGTCCGGGCCTGCCGCAGGCCGCGCTGCGTGTCATTTTTGACCCATTCGTGGTGCGCGACACCGTGCCGTCCGAATATGGCATCCATCTGATGGCCTGCTTTTTCATCGTCCACCATCACGGCGGGAAAATTGACGCCAAAAGCCTGCCCGGTCGCGGCACGACCTTCACCCTCCGGTTTCCGCTGCAATCCGAGCGTGCCGCGGCGCCTCCCGACGAAGCTGATTTTTTGCAAAAAGCGCTTTTGAACGGGGAAATCTGGCAGAAACTCATTTCCGGCGGCTGACGAATCCTGCAAGGCTTCGAGCCGGAATCCGGCGATGCCGTTTCAAGTTTCCATTGACCTGCGGGCAAAAGCTGTGGAATGATTTGGCCCAAGACGGGTCTCGTGCAACGTTGGGTCTCTTGAGTAACCGATGAAAACCATTTTGGTTCTGTCCGCTCATCCGGATTTCGCGGAAACCATCCGCGCCGCTCTGAATCCGGAGCAGTATCGTGTTGTCCACCGTCTTGGGGTTGAGGAGGCCGAACCCATGCTCACGCACGGTCTCGCCACAGTGTGCATTCTCGACGTTGACCTGATGGGCGCGGAGGGGGTCTGGGTCATCGAACGGCTGCGCCGCCGCAATTCCAAGCTGCCCGTCATCGCCTACACCGCCGGCAGCCAGTCTGAATGGGAGGAGGAAGCTTTTCTGCACGGCGTCACCCATGTGCTGACCAAACCCGTCCGGGGGCGGCTGCTGAATTCGTTGCTGGAACGCCTCTGGATCGTGCCGTCCGCGCGCGCGGGGCTGCCGGCTCCCTCGCAACCATCCTCGTCCGGACATACCACGCAATTCTTTCGCGCCGCCGAACCGCCGTCCGACACCGCCCGCTTCTTCAACGGCGTGCAAACCCTCGACATCCTGCGCGATTTCTCCGCCATCCTGACCCATTCGCTGGATGCCGAGGCGATGTTGAAACAATTCCTGCAGTTCCTCCGCGAAACCTTGAGCGTCAACCGCGCCGCCATCTTCCTCAACCACCCGGTCACGCCGCTCGCCGAGGCGCTTTCAACGGGAGATGGCCGCCAGCTCCGCGCCGTGGCCGCCATCGGCCTTCCGTCCGGCCTGCTCGAACATTTTGAACTGTCGCTGGACGCCGGCATCGGCGGTCAGGTCGCCCGGCTCGGGCGCATCCTGCGGCGCGACAGCGACGAGGCGCGCGCCAACATCGAGACGCAAAAGGAATTTGAACTCTTGAGCGCGCAGGTCGCCGTGCCCATCCCCGACCGCGGGACGATTGCCGGCGTCGCCGTGTTCGACGGGCGCGTCACCGGCGAGCCGCTTGTGAATGTCGAGTTGGAACTGATCTTCCACCTGCTCGAACAGGTCGGCCTCGCCCTTCGCAACATCTGGCTGCATAACCAGCTCGCCGGCAACCACGCCATGATGACCGATGTGCTACGCGAATTGAGCAGCGCCTGCATCGTCGTCGGGCGCGACCTGAAGGTGCTCCACGCCAACAAATCCGCCCGCCGCCATTTCGGCCGCAAAAACCAGCGCACCGGCGAACTGGAATTCAGCGACCTGCCGCAGGCGCTCGGCGCAAAGATTTACCAGGTGCTGAAGACTGGTGCGGCCATCGGGCCGTTCCGTTACGAACCGGAAAACTCGCCGGGCACCATTTACAGCATCAGCGTCGTGCCATTCCAGCGCGGCGATTCCACCGTGCCGGTCTCCGCGCTGCTCACCGCCGACGACCTCACGCAGGCCGAGCAGTTGCAGCAATTGGAGGTAGAAGCCGCCAACCTGCGCCTCATCAAGTCCATGGCCGACCGCCTCGCGCACGAGGTCGGCAATGCAATGGTACCGCTCTCCACCCACCAGCAGTTGCTCGCCGAGAAATTCCATGACGACGAATTCCGCGAATCCCTCGACCGAGCGATGGCCGACGGCGTCAAGCGCGTCACACGTCTCGTCAACCAGATGCGCTTCCTCGCGCGCGAGGGCCAGATGGACCGCGAGGTGTTCACCGTGGAAAAGCTGGTCGAGGACGCCTATCAGGAGGCGCGCAAACACCAGCCCGCAGAGGCCGCGCAGTTGAAATGCGAGAACGGCGGCAAGTCCATCATCATCACCGGCGACCGCGCCGCGCTCAAGCACGCGCTGGCGGAAATCATGCTCAACGCACTCCAGGCCAACCCCAAAACGCCGACCATTGGCGTGCGCCTGCAGACCGGGACGAACAGCGAAGGCGGGCAGAACGTGCAGATTGAGGTGCAGGACAACGGCTCCGGCTTCACCGCCGAGGCCGCTGGGAAGGTGCCCTCGCCATTCTTCACCACGCGCAACGTCGGGCTGGGGCTGGGCCTGACCGTGAGCCAGAAAATCATCGAGACCCATCACGGCCTGTTGGAAATCATCCCGCCGCAGACCGGCCAGCACGGCATCGTCCGCGTCTCACTGCCGATGGAACCCGCCATCTCCACTGCGGAGTAAGCCGTCGAAACGCGAGGAAGGGGATTTCAGCCTATCCTCGTATTAGCACACCAACCGCCTCTGCGGCGGGGCAATGACACAAGAAGATTGGGCTTCATAAGCATCTGCATCTCCTTATGTAGCGCCTATCTCCTTAGGAGGAATCAGCTTCATCTACTCAAATTATTGGTGCTGCTATTTTCGGCGGCGTGCATCGCTGCCGTGTCTGCTGCGCTGTCGTGAGGCTCTGGAAACTCTGCGTGCTTGAAAGCTTCCGTAAAACCGCCCCAAAGAAAAGCCATAACCGCGACAGTGACTAGCGCGACAAAACCAACCACCACACGAATCCAAGTGCGACAACGAAACTCCACAACAATCCAGCCGATCAGCAAAAGAATCGGAATGATGGTGAGTGATGTCAGTGACATGATGCCTAACTAGTAATGGACGCCTCGGTTTGCGGCCTATCAATTTCCGAATGCAGTCTATCCTGATTCACGGTTTCGACCATAAAACTATCCTCCCGCCTTGTCCAAACTATTTTTTTCTCCCGTTCCCCCGCTCCCATCAAGTCAGCAAAGGCGACGGGCGTTCCCTGTCCAGCGTCTGGTCGGCGCTCACGTGCGTCTCAAATCCTCCTGCGATCGCCTCAACCACGATGGCAATCTTCCTGTCTAAGACGCAAATCTTCCCATGGAAGACGGCGGGATTATCATCGAAGATGGCCATCTTCTTAGGCAATCTCGCAATCCTGCCTTTGAAGAGCACAATCTTCGGTTCCAAGATTGCAATCCTCTCAAGTAAGACGACGGGATTATCATCCACGACTTCAATCTTCCCAACCAAGCGCAGCATCTTCCAAATGGCGCTGCCCGTCGCAAGCCGTTGGATTAGAATAATATAAAATTATTGACATACATTTCATGTTAAGTGTACTATTTTGCAGCATCTCTTATGATTCGCTGGGACCAAACACAACCTCCGATAACTTGGGATGCGCCCGGAATCACGTGGGATTCCGCGGATATAACCAAACAACCGACCATTCCTATGGCAAAAGACCAAACAAAAAGATTAAATCCAACAATCATTCAACAGGACAAGGACGTGCTGGCGGCCATCAAGACGCTCGCGCCCGCCTACGCGCCGGCGGATACGCAGTATTCGGCGGCGAATCTGACGACCTCCGAGACGTCCATGATAACCAGTCAGGAAACCGAGGTGCAAAAGGAGGGTGATGCCGCCGCCGCCCGCGACGCAGCCAATGCCGCCGAATGGGCGTATCACAACAAAATCCAGGGTGCCAAGACGCAGGTGATGGCGCAATATGGCAAGGATTCCGACCAGTTGCAGGCCATCGGCTTGAAAAAGAAATCGGAATACAAAAAGCCCGCCGCCAGAAAACCCGTGCCCGTTGCCGCGAAATGAGGAACCAGATAGGGCGGCGTTGCTGCGCCGCCCTGCCCTCAACTTTCAACTCTCAACCATCAACACATTTATGGCATTTGATCCAACCAAACCGGCAAACAACTCAACATTGTCATCACAGGAGATGCGCGATCAGTTGACCGGCCTCAAGACGTTGATTGACGCGCAACAGGCACAAATGTCGGACCTTCAGTCCAATCTTAATGACCTGTCGTTGCAAGCCGGGGACAACGCGGCGGCAATCACGTCGTTGCAGGCTGCCGTCGCTGCTTTGCAGGGCAATTCCTAAAGCGGTCGGAACTATAAAAGCAAAGAGGCGCGAAGAGTAGCCATGAATGCTGCTGTGACGATGAAGCTTAAAATGCGCATGAAGTGGGAGATATTTTCTAACGAGTAATGGACGGCGTGGCGTGCAACGCGTCCCGTTTCACAACTTCCCCTTGGTGCTGGGCAACTGGCCGGCAATGCGCGGGTCGTGCCGGCGCGCGGCGTCCACCGCGCGCGCGAATGCCTTGAACAGCGCCTCCACAATGTGATGCGGCTCGTCGCCGTAAAGCAGTTCCAAATGCAGGTTGCAGCGGGCCTCATTGGCGAACCCCTGGAAAAATTCGCGCGCCAGCCCGAACCGGAACGCGCTGGAGGCGTCTTGATTCTTTTCCGCCTCGGATATTTTCTTCTGCGAGAATTTGTCCAGCCCGCGCCAGACGAGGTGCGGCCGCCCGCTAAAATCCACGACGCAGCGTGCGAGGCATTCGTCCATCGGCACATAGGCTTCGCCCGTGAACGGATTCTTCGGATGAAAGCCGTGGCCATAACGTCGGATGCCTCGTTTGTCGCCCAGCGCGGTGGCGAAGGCTTGTCCGAGCGCGATGCCGCAGTCCTCGACGGTGTGGTGCGCGTCCACGGCCAGGTCGCCGTCGCATTTCAATTGCAAATCAACCACGGCGTGCTTGGCAAACAGAGTGAGCATGTGGTCGAAGAACGGGATGCCGGTCTTGACGGAGGAGCTGCCCTTGCCGTCGAGGTTGAGCTGGATGGAAATGTTGGTCTCCAGCGTGTGACGTTTGATTTTGGAACGGCGCGCTTTCATGACGGCCATTCAATCAAAACGGCCCGTGAAAAACAAACCGCAATCTGGACGTTTTGTAGCGGCTGTCTATGACCGCCGAAAACGGCGCTCACTGAGTGCCGCTACAGCGCAACTTAATGCGCCGTTTGCTTCTGTTTGAGATCATCAATGTGCTTTTGCACATTGTCGGGATTGGGCGATGCCAGCTTGTCGAGGTTCCATCGGGCGATGGCCGCGTCGTAATTGCCCGCGTCCTCCTCAAGTAGCGCGAGGTTGGCCTGAAGCTGCTCATAAATGAACCGGCTGTCGTAGTGTGCGTTGTCCAGCTTGAGCTTTTCAGACAGCGGCGCGTCGCCCGTTTGCTTTTCCCAGTCTCGCAAGGCGGCTTCCCAGATGTTCCGAGCGCGCGTCGAGTCGTGATAATTTTCGAAATAAATGCGACCCAGTTCAAAGAGCAATTGCGGGTTGTCAGGAATGTTCTGCATGCCCTGGCGCAAAACCAGTTCGGCCAGGGGAATTTGGTTCAGATGGGTCAGCCAGAACGCGGTGACGACATAGGTTCTAACATTATCGGGGTCAAGTTCGGCGGAAAGTTTCAGCCACGGGAGAATTTCCTCCACTTCATGGCTGCCACTCAAATCGCCCGACGCACCGCCTTCGTCCAGATGTGTGTGGCGGTTGGGAATGAAGTTGCGTCCAAAGGCGTCAATCCAGTCGCGCGGCGGCCCCATGAAGGCGGTTTCTTCGCCTTGATTATGGCTGGCGACGGCGCCGGTGTCCTCCGCGATGTGCGGTGTCTCGAAGGCAGCTTTGTTGTCGTAAATGGTCGGGTAATAGCCGCTGTGGTAATAGGCGTCGGCCTCGTCAAAGGCGCTGTTTGCAAAAATGCGGCTGCTGTCGCCAAGCAGCAGAATGAAGAAATTACCCGACTGGTGGCGGCCTTTTTCCAATGCTCGAAACCGCGGCAGCAGACCCGCCGCAAGTCCGAAACAAAGAACCAGCAGCGCGACCAGCAGCAAAAACAATGTCCGCGGCGGGTTCATTTTCAATTCACAGCCTTGCGGCGGAAGACCAGACAGGCGGCGACAAGAAAGGCCGCCGTGTAAGCCAGCAGATAAAGCGCGTCGAGGGCGATAAATTTCCAGTCAACGAGCGGCCAGTCGTGGACGATCAAATTCCGCATTTCAAACGGGATTTCGAGGTGCGGGATCGCGTAATAAACAGCCCAGATGATGGAGCGGACGGGTTCCGGCCGCGACAACGCGACGACATCGAGGTATCGGCCGACGCACAGGATGGCGGCGACGATGACGAAGCAAATCGTGGAATTGGATGACGGCGCGGCGAAGACGAGAGAGCCGAGCAGGGTGAACGCAATCACCACGCCGAGTGTCATCCAGTGCAAAAATGCGGCCTGAAAATAATTCAACAGCGGCCAGGCGTGCTCGCGGCTTGCAGCCAGGGCGCCAAAGAAAACGTAAAAACAAATCAGCATCAAACCGCAGGCGAGCCAGCAGCCAAGAAATTTCCCAAAAATCAACTGGGTCCGGCTCAATGGCTTGGCAAGTAGCGGAAGCAAAGTGCGTTGTTCGCGCTCCGCCGGAATCTGCCGCGCGGTCGTCGTGATGGCGATGACGAGTGACGAGACCCAGATCAGCAGAAGGCAGAGTTCCTTGAGGTAGCGGATTATCTGGTTGTCGTTGTAGATGTTGACGGAGGCCATGACCAGGCAGATGACGATGGTCAGGATGAACAGGACATAAAAATCTTTCCGGCGATAAAGTTCCTTGATGACGATGCCGGAGACGGCGAAAACATTGTTCATGGCGCGGATTGGGGTTGGTAGCCGACGATTTCCAGAAAGGCTTTTTCCAGGCTGGCGCGCCGGCCCATGATGTCGCTAACGCGGCCCACAGCTTTGAGTTCACCCTCGCTGATGATGGCCACGCGGTCGCAATCGGTTTCCACTTCGCCGAGTTCGTGCGACGAGAAGAAAACGGTTTTGCCCTCGTTCTTCAGGCGATGGATGATTTCCCGGACTTTCATGCGGCCAAGCGGGTCGAGGCCGCTGGTCGGCTCATCAAGAATCAGCAAATCGGGATTGTTGATGAGCGCCTGCGCGAGGCCAACGCGCTGCTGCATCCCCTTGGAGTAAGTTTTGATGAGGCGTTTGCGTGCAGATTCCAACTCAACGAGTTTGAGGACGGCATCAATGCGCCTTTCTGCTTCTGCGCGGGGTAAGCTGAAGATGCGTGAATAAAATCGTAACAGTTCCTCCGCCGTGAGAAATTTGTAGTAATAGGTCAGTTCCGGCAGGTAGCCGATGCGCTGGCGCGCGATCGGCTGGCGCACGTCAATGCCGAAAAGCGACGCCGAACCGCCCGTCGGCTGAACAAAGCCAAGCAGCACGTTAATGGTCGTAGTCTTCCCCGCGCCGTTGGGACCAAGGAATCCAAAAACTTCGCCGGCGTTGACTTCGAGATCAAGGCCGCGCAAAGCGACTTTGGGTGACTGCCGGAACTCGCGGCTCTTGAATTCGACCTGGAGTCTTTCCGTTCTTAAGATGACATTCATGATTGGTTCGAACGGTTTGATATGCCGTACACGGTCTTAATTCAATGCACTTACAAAGTCAACCGTTCTGCTGCAAACAAAAAAGGCCCGAGGCACGGCCTCGGGCCTTTGCGCGAATCGGATTGTTGATTACGGCAGCAAGTGCGGTGATCTCGTCAATGTGCTCAACGAGCAGGTGACTTGTGGCACGCTGCCCACGCTGGTCGTGCTGTAGCTGCCGCCTCCCGGACATGTCGGAATACTGCTGTTGGCATTCAGCTTGATATAAGCCGAGACAGTCGCAATGCCACCAACGGCGGTGCCGCTTGGCTGGCCGGTTTCCAGCGCCCATTGATTGATGGCACCTTCGATCTGGCGGAGGTTGTTGATGCAGGCGTTTTGCTGTGAGGTGGAACGGGCCTTCATGAAGTTGGGAATGGCAATCGCTGCCAACAAGCCGATGATGGCCACAACAATCATAATCTCCACCAAAGTAAAACCCGCCTTGCACGAAGCTTTGCTTGGTTTCATGTTTCCTTTGTTTGATTTTGCTTTGCGGCGTGAACGAAGCAACAAGCGGGTTATAAGGATTATGATTACAATCTGTGCTCACTAATTGCCCGTTGCAACCGCAACCAACAGCTAATTCTAACACACCCGGTGACAAAGTCCAACTTAATTGTCTCCAACCATCCTGATACACCCGGTTTATCTCTAAACAATAAGTGGAAAAGGCCCGAGGCAATGCCTCGGGCCTTGATGTCAATCAGGTCAAGCTAGGCACTGCTTATGGCAGTTTGTGAGCCGGGGTTGCCGTGCTCAACGAGCAGCTGATTTGCGGCGTTGAACCCACGCTGGTCGTGGTATAGGTGCCGCCCGCAGGGCAGCCCGGAACGCTGCTGTTCGCGTTCAGCTTGATGTAAGCCGAAACTGTCGCAATACCGCCAATGGTGTTGCCGTTTGACTGACCGGTTTCCAGCGCCCATTCATTGATGGCGGCATCAATCTGGCGGAGGTTGTTGATGCAGGCGTTTTGCTGCGAGGTGGCGCGGGCCTTGATGAAGTTGGGGATGGCAATCGCAGCCAACAGGCCGATGATGGCCACCACGATCATAATCTCCACCAGCGTGAAGCCCGCCTTGCGTGAGGTTTTGTTTGTTTTCATATGTTGTTTTCTTGTTCTGCTATCGTCTTTTGATGTTGTCATGTTTTTATTGCTGCTTGAGGTTTGTTGTTCACTAACGGTATACGATAACACTCCGCTACACGGTTCCTATGGGGTCTTCACCCCAGTAGCAGGAAAATCGTCCATGTCTTGGATTAGCCTGCCCAGAGAATTTGATTTTTCAAAGTTGGTCGGATCAGCGGGAAGTTCGTTTCGCACAGATGACAACCGAAGCGATGGAGCGAACCAATGGAGCGGTTACAATCTTTCCACGATATTATAATATCCCCGCTGGCGTTTTGCGGTTACGCTCGTTTCAAAGTCTGAATGAAAAAACTATGAATAAAAACCTTTTCCTTATCGGTTCCGCGCTGGCATTGGGCCTTGCGAGCATAGGCTGCAACAAATCCGGCAAACTGGGCGAATCCTCCACCTTCACGCCGCCCAGCGGCCCTGTGGAGTTGAAATTGAAGTGGCCGCAGGGCGAGCGCATCGTGCAGGACATGGACATGAAACAGACCATGGTGATGTCCATTCCGGGCCAGTCTGCCCCCATGAAACAGGACACGACCATGGGGCAATCCTACGGGCTTACGGTGTTGCAGGCCACCCCCGACGGCGGTCATGAACTGGAGATGGATTTTCTTAGCGCCCGGATGGGATCAACAATGGGCGGCAAGAAGATGCTGGACTACGATTCGACCAAAAAACCAACGGCGGGCAAGCCAGACCCGCTGGCGGGCATCTATGGAAAGATTGTCGGCTCAAAAGTCCGCTTTTTCCTAGATGCCACCAACGGGGTTGAGCGCGTCGAAGGCATTGATGAAATGATGAGCCGCCTGCAGACCGGTGCGACGCCGGCGGATCTTGCACCCCTCAAGAGCATGTATAACGAGGGTTATTTCAAGCAGATGATGAGCGCAAACCGATATATGCCGCCAAAGGCCGTGCAACCGGGCGACACATGGCCGGTTCATATCGAAATACCCATGGGCATGATGGGCACGCTGGAGCTGGACTACACGTTCACCTTCAAGAGCTGGGAGATGCACGGTAAACGCAATTGCGCCCGGCTTGAGTTCGACGGGAGCATCAAATCCAAGCCCGATACCAATGCAAGCCCGACCGGGATGAGCATAAATATCACCGGCGGCGATTCCTCGGGGATCTCATGGTTCGACCCGGACTTGGGAATAGTCATTGATACCACCATGAATCAGGACATGAACATGACCATAAACCTGCCCATGAATCCACGTGGAAACGCGGGCGCTGCCGGTCAGATGCAAAGCATGAAGAGCCAGATGAGCCAAGCCTTGACCATAAAACTGGTGTCGGTGAAATGACCCGGCATGCGACTCCTACAGAAGCCGCTTTAAGCGCGCAGCCTCTTAAACGGGCATCAAGGGGGCGTTTTGAGCAAATAAACGCAGGATTGTGGCATCAGCGGCGCGATGTCGGGCCATGGCGGCCTACTTCGGAGTGATGGCGTGGACCATAAGGCAGGCGGCTATTGCAAATACTCGGCCACCGGCTCGCTTTCGGGATTCCAATAGCTGATTTTTTGGACGCGCCCCACGGATGTGAGTGCCAGCACCGTTACCCGGCCCGGCTGCGCCGGAACCCATGCCAGTGTCCCAGGAGTTTCCACCAGCACAATCCGCTGCGGATACTTTCGCATTTTTGGCAATGCGAAGAAACGAGCCACGCCCGGTATGATGTGGATGTCCATCACATATGGGGTGTTCACCCCATTGTGATTCGCGCTCATCAAGGCCACAATTCTTCTCTATGAACCAGATAATTTTCCCAACGCAACTGCTCCTGACCGAAAAGTCTTCGGCCCTGGACGAATTCATCCCACCCGACGAGGAGTTGGAAGACCTCGAACTGCGTGCCACCGAGACAACCGCGAATCGGGAGGGAAGTTACTATCACGGCGGCCTAAACGAGTGAATCCCACAGTGGCCGCGCCGGAGCCAGCCCTCTGCTTAATTTTCGCGCGACGTTGGCTATCTTCAGAGTAAAGGCGCCAAAACCGCATAATCAGTCAAACGCGGATGCGTCCTTCTTTGGACTCAACAAAGGCGGCAAGTTTTGATATGCACTGGGGGGGGGTTCAAAACTGTGACTAACAACCTTTCTTCCGCGGGGGATTCTGGCGCGCCGTCCGGCTGCCGACATTTCGTGAATCAATTATGGGCAGGCGGGGAAGAGGGTGGCAATGGCGCCAAGCCGGACGCAGCACGAACCGGGGTTATGCCTTTGCGATATTCCGAATCTTCCAAACTCAAGGAGCGGGGATTGTTGATCAGGGTATGCATGGCATTGCCGGCGACCGGCCCGGTGTCAATCATGTCCGCCCAGAGCATCCACCAAGTCCACCTTGGCTGCTTTTCCAGCACGTCAATCGTTGGTGGCGGACCGACTTCGGCAAGCGTAACCGGTTTTCCGCCCGCCACCTTCCGCAAATCATCGTAATAAGATTGACGGAAATCGCCGTGATAAACATCTAGGGCCGCGATGTCGAAATAGTTTTTTCCGGGATAGTAATCGGCAAATTGCCGGTTTGGCATGGACGGCCTGTCCACGCTCCAGATCCAAATCAGATTGTTTAGGCGGTGATAATTCGCCAGCCTATCGAACAACTGACGGTAAAGCACGGTGGTGCCGTGTTCTCCCCGCCGTCCGCCCCACCAAAACCAGTCACCATTCATTTCGTGGTAGGGCCGCCAAAGCACCGGAATGTGCGCGTCGCGAAGTTGCCTGAGGTAGCCCGCGATGACGTCCACTTGTTCGCACCAATGCTTGTTGAGTTCCGTTCCGGGCGTAATGAGGTCGTTCCACTGTTCATCGGTCAACTGACCCTGAACGCTGGCAAGCCGGTTGGTCGGCGTGCCCTTTCGCGGCATGAAAGTGATTGGTTCATCCGCCGTTGGCGGCACTGCGTGCCAGCATAATGTAATGATGGCGCCATTTGCATATTGCCGCTCGGCCTCCGCGATGATGTCGGGCCGGGCGGCCACGGCGTCTTTGTCGCCGGGCGCGGCGAAACCAAAGTCCTGGCCGAAAACGGCCGGGGTCTTGCCCCAAGCCGCGGCAGCCTGCCGGGTGGAAGTGTCGTGCGTGTTTGGATAATTGTGCTGGCCTGTGAGTGTGTGTTTGCCGGAAATGCCGTGAATGTATTTCAGCAGCGACACCGCTTCAGGCGAAGCATCGGGCGTCACCGGCCTGACTGAACAACACCCGCCGCACAACAAGCCGAGCAACAACACGAACATGATTGGTTGGTTTTTCATAACGGAATGGGCCTTTCGCCAAATGGATTCATCACCTGCGGCTTTCTACCGGGTCAGCCGCAGGTTTTTCTCAATCAACCGGCAACGTTGCTCGACGCAAATCTTCGAGCGCATTCCATCTTCCGGCGTGTTCATGACGTAATCCAAAAGTTTCTCCACCGTCGTCATCGCGACATGCGTACGCGTGTCGGACGAGCCGTAATAAATAAACAACTTGCCGTCGGCGCGCGCCACCCAGCCGTTGGCGAACACGACATTCGAGACGTCGCCCACGCGTTCCTCGCCTTCGGGAGCCATGAAATATCCGCCGGGCGACTTGATGACCCTAGCGGGATTCTGCAAATCGCAAAGGAACAGGTAAAGCACATAGCGCATGCCCCCGGCCGTGTTGCGAACGCCGTGCGCCAGATGCAGCCAGCCTTTTTTCGTTTTGATCGGTGCCGGACCGAGGCCGTTCTTGCCTTCCTTAATCGTGTGATAAAAACGCGGATCAAGTATTTGCTCCTTGTCAATCACGGCATTTTTAATGTCGTCGCACAGGCCCCAGCCGATGCCGTCGCCACTGCCCGTCGCGGCGAAATCTGCCATCGGTCGCGTGTAAAAGGCATACTTGCCGTTCACGAATTCCGGATGCAGCACACAGTTGCGCTGGTGAAGCGAACCGGCCGTTTTCAAATCGGCCAGCCGCTGCCATTGAACAAGGTCTTTGGTGCGCGCGATGCCGCAACGGGCAACAGCGGCGGAAAGATCGCCCGGCTTGGAGCCATCGTGCCGCTCGGCGCAGAACAGGCCGTAAATCCAGCCATCCTCGTGCCGCACGAGGCGCATGTCGTAAAGATTCGTTTCTCTGTCGTCAAATTCCGGCATCCGCACCGGGTAATCCCAAAACCGGAAGCCGTCCACGCCGCTTTTGCTTTCCGCGACGGCGAAAAACGATTTCCGGTTCCAGCCCTCGACCCGCGCCATGAGAACGATGTTGCCGTTCCAGTCCATCGCGCCGACATTGAACACGCTGTTGATGCCCAGCCGGGTCATCAGATGCGGATTCGTGGCGTGATCCAAATCATAGCGCCAGAACAATGGCGTATGTTCGGCGGTCATCACCGGGTTTTCGTAGCGGTCAAAAATGCCGTTGCCACTTTTCTGCGGACGGTTTTTACGCCGGATGAGTTGTGCGTGCTGCTGCTGGAGCTGCTCCAATATTTTACTGAATGCGGTCTTAGTCATGTGAAAGGGTCGGGGTTCAGAATTATTTGTCCGGCAAAGCAAAACGAAACGCCGGGATTGGCCGTTCCTCGGTGCCGCCGGGCAACTGCCAGCGGACATGAAGCTGCGTCGAGCCGCCACGCTGCCACTGGCGGAGTTCAAAGCCACAACGCCGACCGGCGGCGAGCGTGACGAACTGTGATTCCGCTTCGTTGATATGCGACCATTTGCGATACAGCATGCTGCCGGTTACGGTAGCGATTTTTATTTTAATCGCCGGCGAACCGTCGGAGCTTAACCACGGTTCAGATTCGCCGGCGCTGGCAACCCGGAATTTGCAGGCACCGGTCTGCAGCGGAATGATCAGACCCGTGATGCGCGCGGAAAAATTCGTTGCCAGTGTCACTGGCGATTCAAGCGCGTTGCCAAGAATTTCCGCTCCATCCGGCGAGGCTTCGGGCGTAATCGGCGTGTCCGCGGCAAATGCCGCAGCCGTTGAAGCGGCGGCACGCTCCATCATCAGCGCCTCGCATCCGGCGAACAGGCCGGCCCGCCTTTGTTTGGGAACAAAGGCCACGACTGGCCCCGACTGGCTGATTTTCGATCGGCCCGTAATCATCGGTTTTTGAAGAACAAAATGATTTTGCCGCAAGACAGTACTGGACTTCAAAACCAAAATGTCCCAAAAACTGGCCATACGAAATGTCTTTTCTCTTCTTCACCGCATGTCCAGCCTTGATCCAACATGCATATTTGAAAGCCATTCAAGACCTCATCCTTCCCAATGATGGAAAACAAATCAGGGAGGCTGTGGCCGCCAAAAAATCATGAGCAAACGACAGGTTTCACGCAGAGCGTTTATCAAAACCAGCGCCATGGCGCTGCCGTTGATTGCGGCCGGATGCAGCGGGCTGCAAACCAAGTCGGCCTCCACTGCAAGGAAAACAAACAATTTCGTCACCGTCCGCAACGGACGTTTCGAGTTGCGTGGCCGCCCTTACTTCTACATCGGGACCAATCTTTGGTATGGCTGCTATCTCGGCGATCCCGCGCTGGCCGACGGCCGTCAACGCCTCGTCCGGGAACTTGATCGTTTGCAAAGCATCGGTGCCGGCAACTTGCGCCTGCTCGCCGGCTCGGAAACCTCGTCACTCGCCGGTGCCATTCCGCGCGGCATCACCCGCGCGCCGCACGACTGGGACAAGGATTTGCTGGGCGGCCTGGATTTTTGCCTGGCCGAAATGGCCAAACGCGGCATGCGGGGCATCCTTTTCCTGTCGAACTACTGGCAGTGGTCCGGCGGCTTCGCGCAATACGTCCGCTGGATCACCGGCGAGAACATCCCCGACCCGGACCGCCCGGTGATCGCGAGCGGCGACTGGCACGGCTTCATGCAGTTCTCAGCGCGCTTTTACACCGATGCGGCGGCGAATGATCTCTATCGTGCCTATGTCACACATTTGATCCAGCGCCGCAACACGGTCAACGGCCGACTCTATCGTGACGACCCGACGATCATGACCTGGGAACTGGCCAATGAGCCGCGACCGGGCACCGATGACGCGGACGACAAAAGCGTTCGGGTGTTTTGCCAGTGGGTGGACGAGACCGCCAGGTTTATTCATGCCCGGGACCCGAACCATCTCGTTTGCACCGGCTCGGAAGGCATTTGGGGCTGTTTGAATAAGCCCAAAGTTTTTATCCAAGCACACCAGACCCCGGCGATTGATTATGTGACCGTGCATATGTGGTTGAAAAACTGGGGCTGGCTGAAAGACCCGCAGCTCGGATCTGATTACGAACAGGCCGCGATCCGGGCCAGAGACCACGTTGAACAACATACCGCCATTGCCACCGACACACTTCACAAGCCGCTCGTGCTGGAGGAATTCGGCCTGCCTCGCGACCACGAAAATCATGATCCAAGCTCACCGACCATGGCGCGCGATGATTATTATAACCGCGTGTTCAACCAGGTGGCGGACTCATGTAACAAGGGGCGCGCACTTCAGGGAGCAAATTTCTGGGCGTGGGGCGGTGAAGGCCGCGCCCGGACGGGCCAGCCGGATTCAACCACAACCTTGACGGGTGATCCGCCCTGCGAACCACAAGGATTGAACTCCGTCTTTGACACGGATGCCGGCACGCTGGCCGTCATCGCTCAAGCGAACGAAAAACTCGCGACCTTCGCAAAATAAAACTGGAGTGAGGCATCCTAAATTTTATCCAGCCGAAGCATCAACACGCCGTGCGCCGGCACTTCAGCGTTGAGAATCCGGCTTGTGTCGCCGCCATCCTGTTTCGACCAAAGATCACGCAGCGAATAAGTTATAGTACCGAAATGAGCTTCGCGTTTTGACAAACTATCGGCGACTTTTTCATTTTTCCAGTTGAACGAAATTTTTTCCGCCTCTTTGTTCCGGTTCAGCACGCACATCGCCCAACTGCCACCGCTCAACGGCTTGAACCAGATTTCCACGCCACCTTTCAACGCCGTCTCATCTCGAACAAACAGATGCTTCAACGCCCAGCGTGTTTTTTTTGAATAAACAAAGCCTTCAACACCAAGCTTGTCTTGATCCACGGCAATCACTTCCTTGTTCGCAAGAATCTCCAGCGTCGCTTCGGACATGTTCCGCAAATCATTTCCAGAAATCAGCGGCGCGGCCAACATGCACCACATGGAAAAATGCGCGCGGTCTTCGTTCACGGTCATGCCGTTGCCGACTTCGAGCATGTCGGGGTCGTTCCAATGTCCCGGCCCGGCGTATTCGCGCAAGGATTTTTGCGCGTCGAGAATTTGCAGCACGCCCCATTGCTGCCACGTTTTGTGATCCAACTTGCAATCGAAAGATGGCGTGATGTCCGTCGTCGTGCGCCACGAATTGCCGATGTCCTTCGCCCACAGCCACGGTTTGTTCTGGCCCCATTCGCACAAGCTGAAAACAATCGGACGCCCTGCGACATAAAGCGCGTCGCGCATTGTTGTGTAAGCGCCTTCCGCCTTCAAATCCTCGCAGCCGCACCAGTCGTATTTCAGGTAATCAACGCCCCACTGCGCGTAAGTCAACGCGTCCTGATATTCATGCCCGCGGCTTGCAGGACGGCCGCCGCACGTCTTCGCGCCCGCGTCTGAATAAATCCCGAATTTCAAGCCTTTGGAATGAACATAATCGGCCAGCGCTTTCATCCCGGACGGAAACCGCACCGGGTCGGGCTGAATGAAACCCTGCGCGTCGCGCTGTCCCTGCCAGCAATCGTCAATGTTGATGTATTGGTAGCCGGCGTCCTCCATGCCGTTGGTCGCCATCGAATCGGCAGTTTCACGGATGAGTTCCTCATTCACATCGCATTGAAATTTATTCCAACTGTTCCAGCCCATGGGCGGAGTCAGGGCCAGTTGGTCGTATTTCTGGCCGAACGCGCTGATGCAGGCGACACAAACGAGGACAAGTAAAAATTGCTTCATAATTGTGGAATGGTTCTGGTTTTCCAATACTACGGCTGTTTTTGCGACATGGCTTTTTTGAAATATGCGCCCTCTCGCGTCGGCGTAAAATTCCAATCCTTGATCAGACGAGGCTCCCAATGCGGATCGAAACACCAGACGGTGTATGAAATTCCATGTTTGGCGCAATACGACGTGATTGCATCGCCATAACTTTCATCACCGGTAATCGGATTATATCCGCCGGGCGCTTCCGGCTCCAAAAAGCCGATCTCGGTGAGAATCATCGGATATTTGTCTGCCACAAAGCCCCAGTCATGTGTCCAGCTGGCATCCCACGGCTGTTTGGCTTTCATCGGATACGGATGCGAAACATAACCGATGCCTTCAGCCTCGATTGGTGCGCTGGCAACCGGCGTCAGGTCGTAGGCAAAATTAAACCCGGCGACGAGTGGAACCGCCGTACCGCCGCTCGCGCGAATTTCTTTTATGATATGCTCGAGCAATTCTTTCCATTCCGGCCACGTGCAGGTTTCAATCTTTAAGTCGGGGTTAATCGTCGGCTCGTTGAACAATTCGAAAAAAGCGACCGTATTGTTGCCGCTATAGTGTTTTGCCATCGTCCGCCAGAAATCAAAAGTTTCCTTCTGCGTGGTGTCGCAAATCGACGGCGGGTAAAGTTCCGACGAGTTGGAGAAAAATTTTTCCTCATGCAGATTGCCGATGCTGTGCCAGTCAATGATGACATACAGCCCTTCTTCGCCCGCCCATTTGACGCCCTGATCGAGCAGCTTGAGATATTCTTTTTTTCCGTGGATGTGCCACGCTGCCGGATGCACGGGAAATCTCACGACGTTCGCACCCCACGATTTGGCCATTTCAAAATAATGTTTGTTCCACTGGCCATTGCGCTGAAGTTTGTCCGGGTCGCTCGTGTCCAATCCGCGTAACATAATCGCCTGGCCGTCGGCGGTAACGAAGCGATTGCCTTGCACGCTGACGTGAGAGATCTGGGCCAATCCCGTCAAAGCAAACAAAATAGAACCGGCTAAACATAGAACGGTTTTTTTCATACCATATTCAGTTTGATTTTTCCGTTGCCGAAATCATTTGCAGCCGACGCAGTGCTTCCAGACATGCGCGCGAGGCGTGATACGGCTCCTTCCACTCGCTGACTTTCGGTTTCGCGGCATCCACCAAGCCTTCCGGCGCGATGCGCCAGAACCATTCGCCGTGGACGCGGTCAACCAGATGCTGCTCAATGTAACCCCAGACTTTTCGCGCGGCTTTCAGGAATTTTTCATCGTGCGAAAGCTGGAATGCATTCAAGAATCCAACGACCGCCTCGGCTTGCGGCCACCACTCCTTGCCGCGGTCAACAATCACTCCGCCCCTGCCTTCGTAACACACACCGCCGTCCATTTCAACGCCCTCGTTCAGAGTCACCCCTGCCATGCGCAGAGCGATGACACGGATTTCCTTGAGCAGCGCCTTGTCGCCGAGAACTTCAGCCGCTTCGCACAAAAGCCAGCTTCCCTCGATATCGTGGCCGAAGGTGTGGGTATTCGAACGCACTTTCCATGTCTCGTCAAAAAAGGCGTTAAAATGTTGCGCGTGCGCGTCGAGAATCCTTTTCTGAAATATCCGGATCAGTTCGCGCAGGCGCGCGGCGACGCGCGGTTCTTTCCAAACGCGATAAAGGTTGGCGAACGCCTCCAGAATATGAAGGCTGGTGTTCATGGTTTTTTTTGCATCCCGATCCTCCTCGCTGATGCGCGTTTCCGGCCCGGCTTCCGTCCAATCGCGCCGGCAGCTTTCGATGTAGCCGCCGTTTTTGGCATCGTGCGCATGGCTTTCCAACAGCTCGAACGTTTCCTTCGCGCGAGCCAGCGCCGGCGCGGAATTGAAGGCAAGATGATATTCTGACAGCGCGTAAATGTAGAAAGCCTCGCCGTAAATTTTCTTGCTGTCGTCCCTCACGCGCCCGGAGTCGTCAATCTGCCAGAACGCGCCGCCGTATTTTGTGTCCCAAAAACGGTTCATCACAAAATCCAAGGCGCGGTCGGCCATTTCATGATAAACGCCCACATTTCTGGCGCGATGAACGGCGGAGAATGTCCAGAGCAGGCGGGTGGTGATGATCAGCCCCTTGGGTTGGGTGCGGTCGGGTTTGAGATCGTTGGAAAGCCATGACATCCAGCCGCCGTGCTTGTGATCCACCGCCGGGCCGCACCAGAACGGCAGTATGTGGCCGAACAATTGGTCGCCGGCGCGGCGGGAAAAATCCTTCAGTTCGTTTGCGTCCATTGTTTTGTTTGCAATCAAATTTATTTTAGCGTCTTGTTTTCCAGTGGCGGTTGCGCCGCTGCGGCGGCGCCCGGCGATGCGGGGCAGCACCGCCACCACCAGAATCAAGACGCCGTCATTTTTTTCACCGGAGCGCGGACTATTTCCACGCGGCCGATCTGCGTCATGCCGGTCAATTCGAGATTCTGCGCGGCAATTTCGTCAATATTTTTACCCGCAATTGTCCACGGCACAGCGCAACGAACGGGGCAGTCAGCCCGACGATTGGTTTTTGATTCATTGGTAATTATTTAATGTTTTCTGATTACCATTGAACGGTTTCTTTTTCGCCGTGGTATGAGACAACCTTGTCCGGACTGCCCGTAATTTCCACGCCTGTTCCATGATTTTTCCCGACGATGACGATATTGAAATTCCGTTCCTGCACCATGCCGTGAAAGAATCCCTTTCGGTCTTCAATCGTCAGCCGGTGACGGATATTGTCCCATTGAAAAGAGATGGTGGAATAGGCGCCCTTTTCATAATCGTAGTTGTCGTTCTCGTCTTCATACAGCGTGAAGGTTCCATCTGCGCCGGGATAGATGCGCAATTCGGCCGGGTCTCCCGGTTTTTCGGCCGCGTATTGAGCGAAAAGCCCCATCGGCACAATGGAACCGGCCCTGACCAAAAGAGGAATTTTATCAATCGGCGCATCCGCCTTGATCGTCTGGCCCCCGGGAAACGTCTGTCCGGTCCAAAAGTCAGTCCATTGGGTTCCCGCCGGAAGATAGACCGAACGGGTTTGCCTCCTTGGCTCCACGATTTTTTCCTTCGCGAAAATGGCGGGTGTTTTCCAGAAGAGCCGCGCTTTGAAAGCGCCCAGAACTGAATTGGCTGTCTCGCAGGCAAAGTCGTATTCCCTGCCGGCCTGCAGCTCCACCGGGACGGTGAAAGCTTCCGTCCCGTCGTAATTATTGTGAATCTCACTGCCGTTCAGGAATACTCGTTTCGGGCCGAAGCTGATGAAATGAAAGCGGTAAGTTCCGGATTCGGTTGGAGCCAGCCTGCCTTCCCAGCGCATCGAGAATTTCGGGCTGGTGACATAATCCGGCCAGCCGGTATACCAGTAGAGGTTAACATTAGTCTCCACCTGCTCATGAACGAGCGTCCCAAAATGATCGTCGCTGTAATAACTGGCCGTCAGGCCCGGCCGGCCGTCTTTTGTGCGGAAGAATTCCGGTGCGATGGGGATGCTTGGTTCCGGCGGCCGATGGAGCATGTATTCCGTCACCGGACAAACCATGATGGCCGGGCCGAACATAAACTGGTCGTCTATGCCATAAGTCTTTTTGTCCGCCGTGAAATCCATCGGCAGGCCGCGCATGATCGTATAGCCGCTGTCCGTCACCTGCCAGGCGAGTGAATAGATGTAGGGGAGCAGGCGATAGCGCAGCTTGTCGAACTTCACAAGCACATCGCTGAAATCGCCAAACTCCCAGATTTCGCGCGGCGTTTCCGAACCGTGGGAGCGGAAGATGGGGGAAAAAGCACCCAGTTGAAACATCCGGGTGTATAACTCCTGGTAGGCGGGATCCCTGCCGCCGCCGGGGAAAACCCCGCCGTAGCTGCCGATGTTGAAAGCGCCAATGTCAAACGTCCAATAAGGAACGCCAGCCATGCTGTGATTGAGACCGGCGGAAATTTGCCTCCGATAAACATCCCAGTTCGCACCGATGTCCCCAGACCAGGTGGTGGCCGCCGCGCGTTGCTGTCCGGCGAAGGTGGAGCGGGTCAGGATATAAACGCGCTTCCGATCGGTCTCCTGCCGTTGATGTTGGTAAACCGACAATGTGTCCAGCAACGGGTAAGTGTTAAGATAGCGGGCGAAGGAGCCGAGATGGTTGGTCCCCATCCGCTTCAATTCATACTCCTCCGATTCCTTGGTGATGGCGTTGACGATGTCCGGCTCGGTCGAGTCCATCCACCAGCCGTCAATGCCCTTGGAAAAAAGCCCCCGGCTGATGTATTGCCAGTAGAGATCGTTAGCCGCCGGATTGTACGCGTCGAAATATTTGAAATTGGCCCAGCCGACGGTCGGGTAAAGAAAGCCCCGTTGTTCCATCTCTTTGTAAATCGGTGTGGCGGCGCCCAGCCCGGCCCAGATGGAAATCATCAGATGAAAGTTTTCCCGGTGAAGAATATCAATCATTCCCTTCGGATCGGGATAGGTGGTCTTGTCAAAGAACATGCCACTCCAGTTTTCGTTGCCGCCCCAGTAATTCCAGTCCTGGACAAGGCCATCAATGGGAATCTGGCGCCGTCGGTATTCCTGCGCGACGCCCAGCAGTTCTTCGCGCGTGGCATAATGCTCCTTGCTTTGCCAGTAGCCGTAAGCCCATTTGCCATACATCGGCGCATGGCCGGTCAAATCCCGGTAGCCCGCAATCGTGCCATCCATGGTTTTGCCGTAAATAAAATAGTAATCAAGGTTGTCCGCCACTTCAGACCAGAAAGAAGCTTGTTTCCGGTCATCCGAAAAAATCGTCTTGGAATAATTGTCCCAGAGAATTCCATAGCCCCGGGTGGAAACGAGCAACGGAATGGCGGACTGGGTGTTGGCCTGCACCAGTTTGACCGTGTGCCCGCGATAATTCATGTAACCGGATTGGTGCTGGCCCAGGCCGTAAATCCCCTCTTCGGGCGCGAGCTTGAAATTTTGCCGGATGCTGAAGGCGTTTGTTTCAAACGCGATCTTGACCGGTGCAACCTGCGCCGCGCCCTGCTCCTGCAATATATTCTGCTGGTTGCCGTCGAGATACCGGATCGCGCCGTCGCGCTTGGACAATTGCAGGGTGACTTTCCCGGAGCCGAGGGTGACGGTATTGGCGTCCTCAAGAATCTGGAGGTTCAAATCCGGCAGGTTCGTTTCAATCACCACCAGGCTCTCCTTTTCGGGCGTTCCGCCGGGCGCCCATTTGACGACGCGGACAATGCCGGCGGCGTAAAACTGCACGCGCACATTTTGCGCGGCGGTGCTCAGTTGAACGCCGTTCTGGATGCGCTGAACCGCAAGCGGCTGACTCGCTGACGAGGCTGCGGGAGTGTTCGTCCGGCACGATGCCAAAAGAAAACCCAAGCCGGACAGGCAGAGCAACACCGCCAAAGGCGGAAGATTTTTTTTCATCGGAAAACCAGAATTAATTTGCGCCGGCGATTAAACGGGACAATTTCATTTGGCGTTTCCCTCCATTTCGGATCCGGCGTCCGGCGTGGGCGCCGGGAGGCGGTCATACCAGTTCTTCTTCAAGATGACGCAGGTGACGGCCAGCATGGCGAGCGTGATGGCGGCGTTGCGAAAGCTGCGGAGGACAACACACATGGCGAGAACAATGAAACAGGTCTGCCAAACCGTGCCGACCGCGATGTTGAACATGTCGCGGTAGAAATCCTTGTTTCGTTGAAAGCCCGGATCTTCTTTGACAACCATCGCCTGAACCGGCCCCCAGAAACCCCACGGGCGCACCCGGCGGTAGAAATCCTTCAGAACCTCATCCCCTTCCGGCGGAGTCAGGTATGTTCCCAAAAAACAGCCTGCGAGCGAGAGGACAAGGATGAGCGGGAACGAAGTAATGGGGTGTCCAAGCAGCACCATCACCTTGGCGGCGTCGGCGCCGAAATGGGATTCGACGAAGGGCTGAAGTTGGGGAATGACATGCGGGATGATCAGCGGCAGCGCCAGCGAGGCAACGATGCCGGTGACCATGCCCCAGAAATAGCCCCAGCTGTTGAACCGCCACCAATACCATTTGAGAACGTTCGATGCCGTGTAGCCGCCCCAGAGACCCGACACGATCCATTGCACAACCGAGTTGATGGACTGCGTAAAGAGACCGAAGGTGAGGCCGACGGCCACCACTCCAAAGGATGCCACATAGCTCAACCACACGTAACGTTTGGCAGGGGCGTTGGGGTTGATGTAACGCTTGTAAATGTCGTTCACGAGATAGGCCGGCGCTGCGTTGACCGTGGCCGCAAAATTCGACATGAACGCCGCGATCAACCCCGCCATGGTCAGGCCGAGGATGCCGACCGGGACAAATTTTGCCAGGGCCAGCGGCAATATCTTTTCAACATCCATATCCTTGCCCATCGCCGCCAGGTCCGGGGTGTAGAAGGCCAGGGCGAGAACCGTCAGGCCGGTGATCAACATATACCGCGGGAAGAACAACACCACATTGACCGTCGAACTCATCAGCGCCGCTTCGCGCGGGCCTTTCGTTGCGAGCACCCGCTGCATGTCGTAATTCGGCGCCGGGCCCGCAGCGCTGATGAGGATTCCCTTGAAGAGCATCATCATGAAAAAAATCCCGAAGAGTGAATAGCCATCGGAGGCAATCCGGCTGTTGATTTCCGGGATGGTGGTCCAGTTCAAGCCGAGGTTCCAGCCGAAGAACAAGTCATGCCAGCCTTGGGGGACGAATTTGTCAAGCATGTCCGGAGAAACTTTCATCATGGCAATGATGCCGATGGCGATGGAAGCGATGGTGAGGATGCAAAACTGGACGACTTCCGTGAATACGACGCTGAACATGCCGCCCTTGACCACATAAAACGTGGTGATCCCCATCAGGATCCACGCGTAGGTATCATCCGAGAAATGCCCCGGCAGGAACTCGCCCGCGAATTTGCCGATGCCTTTGGACGCGTAGGCCAGAAAACCGATGACGCCCACCATCGCAAAAACCACGACGATGATATGCGAGGCTGTTGCGCCGGGGCCTTTGCCGAACCGGGTCTGAATCCACTCCGCCCCGGTCATCACGTTGGACCGCCGCAGCCAGATGGACATATAGACCATCAGAAAAATCTGGTTGAATACCGGCCAAAGCCACGGCACCCAGACGCCTTTCATGCCGTAGGTGGCGGTCACATAAACCAGCCACATGGTTCCGGAGATGTCGAACATCCCCGACGCGTTGGAGACACCCAGCATATACCAGGGCAATTTGTTGCCGCCCAGGAAATAGGACTTCATGTCCTTGGAAGCCCGCTTTGACACCCAGAAACCAACGCAGATCGTGGCGATCAGGTAGATGGCAATGATCCCAATGTCAATCCAATGAAGTTGCATAAGTTTTAGAGTGGCTGCTTTTGGTGACGTTCTTGGACAGGCGCAGACGTATTGGGTGTAAAAATCCGCTGTGCATGAGGGAAATGGTATTTTGCGGCACAATTGCGTCAAGGTGTAACCGGTGGGGATTTGTCACTAAAATTCGTGACATGCCGCGGGTCATGCCTGCTATGGACAACATGCGTCAAGCGCCGCAATCTGCAGCCACGAAAATGAAATCATCGCTTAAAGACCCGGCATTGATTCAAATCATTGACCGCATCCCCGGCGAAGAATCTCGTTCAGGAAGCAGCTTGTTTGGATTTGGCGCGGGTTTCGAGCGGCGAAAACGCTGCCAGCCGCACATTGGTTTTCATAAATATGCGCTACGGACATTTCGACGACATTAAACGGGAATACGTCATTACCCGGCCCGACACCCCGCTGCCGTGGATCAATTACCTCGGCTGCGAGGCGTATTTCGGCCTCATCTCCAACACCGCCGGCGGTTATTCCTTTTACCGGGACGCCCGTCTGCGCCGCCTGACGCGTTATCGGTACAACAACGTCCCGTTTGATTTTGGCGGACGTTACATTTACATCCGGGACAACGACACCGGTGAATTCTGGTCGCCCTCGTGGCAACCGACGCGCACCAAGCTGGACCATTACGAATGCCGCCACGGAATGGGTTACACCAAAATCGGATCGGCGTGGAAGAAAATCGAAGCGCAAACGACCTATTTCGTGCCGCTCGGTGAAACGCTCGAAATCTGGAAGTTTTCAGTGACCAACCGCCGCAACAAGCCGGCCAAGCTCTCTGTTTTTTCCAGCATTGAGTTTTGTCTTTGGGATGCGCAAGACGACGCCACCAACTTCCAGCGCAATTTCAACACCGGGCAGGTCGAGATCGTGGACGGGGTCATCTACCACAAGACCGAGTATCGCGAGCGCCGCAATCATTTCGCCTATTTTGCCTGCTCGGAGAAACTCGCCGGCTTTGACACGCAACGCGACACGTTCCTCGGTGCCTACCGCAGTTGGGACAACCCGGCGGCGGTGGAGAGGGGCAAATCCTTCAACTCTGTTGCGCAGGGCTGGTCGCCGCTCGGCTCGCATCACGTCAAGGTCAATTTGAAACCCGGCGAAACGAAGGAAATCATCTTCGTCCTCGGGTACCACGAAAATCCGGCGGACCAGAAATTCGACCCGGCGGATTCACAGACCATCAACAAGAAGACCGTCAAACCTGTCATTGCGAAATATCTCAACGGCCAGAATGTCGCCGTTGCGTTCCAGGCGCTGCGCGAGAATTGGGACGGGCTGCTCGGGGTTTACCAGGTGCAGTCACCGGACATCCATGCCAGCCGGATGGTCAACATCTGGAACGCCTATCAGTGCATGGCCACGTTCAACATGTCGCGCTCGGCCTCGTTCTACGAATCCGGCATCGGACGCGGCCTCGGCTTCCGCGATTCAAACCAGGACCTGCTCGGCTTCGTGCACATGGTTCCCAGCCGCGCGCGCGAACGCGTCCTCGATTTGTCGGCGACGCAGCTAAAATCCGGTGGCGCGTTTCACCAATACCAGCCGCTCAGCAAACGCGGCAACCACGACCTCGGCTCGAACTTCAATGACGATCCGCACTGGCTCATCCTCGGCGTCGCGGCCTATCTGAAGGAAACCGGCGACTGGAGCATTCTCGATGAACCGGTGCCGTTCGAGAACGAGCCCGGCTCCGAACAGCCACTTTACGAACACCTGCGCCGCAGTTTCAATTACACGCTCGAACGCCTCGGCCCGCACGGTCTGCCGCTGATCGGCCGCGCCGACTGGAACGATTGCCTGAACCTGAATTGCTTCTCCGATACGCCGGGCCAGTCGTTTCAAACCACAACGAACAAGGACGGCAAGGTTGCCGAGTCGGTTTTCATCGCCGGCCTGTTTGTGCTGGCCGGGAAGGAACTCGCAGCCATCGCAAAAAAGCGCCGTCAGAACGCGGAAGCCGAACTCTGTCTGGCCGAGTCGGCCAAGATGGAAAAGGTCATTCATCGGCACGGCTGGGACGGCGACTGGTTCATTCGTGCCTACGACGATTTCGGCAAACCGGTTGGCTCAAAAGTCTGTGAGGAGGGGAGAATTTTCATCGAATCCCAAGGCATCTGCATCATGGCAGGCGTTGGCTTGAACGATGGCAAAGCGAAACGGGCATTGAAATCGGTGAACAGGCACCTTGCCACCAGGCACGGCATCATGCTCCAGCAGCCGGCCTTCACGAAGTATTACATGCACATGGGCGAAATTTCGTCATATCCGCCGGGTTACAAGGAGAACGCAGGCATTTTCTGCCACAACAACCCGTGGATCATCATCGCCGAAACCATGGCCGGCAACGGCAACCGCGCCTTTGATTATTACACCCGCATTAATCCATCGGCCCGGGAGAACATCGGCGGGCTGCACCGGTGCGAGCCATACGTCTTCGCGCAGATGATAGCCGGCAAGGATGCGCCCACGCACGGCGAAGCCAAGAATTCATGGCTCACCGGCACCGCCGCCTGGACTTACTTTACAATGACGCAATGGATTCTGGGCATCCGCACCGAATACGACGGGCTGCGCGTGGATCCCGTGATTCCGGCCAAGTGGAAAGGCTTCACCGTCACGCGCCGGTTTCGCGGCAACACGTATGTGATCGAGGTGAAAAATCCGAAAGGCAAACAGCGCGGTGTGAAAACGCTGATTGTGGACGGGAAGGAAATCGCCGGCAATCTGCTGCCCGTGCGCCCGCCGCGCTCCGAGCCAATCCACGTTGAAGCCGTGCTCGGTGCCTGAAAAGCTTTCCGTTTCAAGTTTTCCGAACTGACAATTGGACACTGAAAACCTGGAGAATTTCTACGGCTTGCGCGCGGTTCACTCGTTTAGCCCGCCGTGATAGTAAACTCCCTCCCGATTTGCGGTTGTCTCGGCGGCAGGCAGCTTGAGGTCTTCCAACTCCTCCTCGGATGGGATGAATTCCTCCAAGGCCGAAGATTTTTCGGGCAGGAGCAGTTGCGTTGGGAAAATAATCAGGTTCATAAAATCAATTATGTGTGCGGATGGTTTGCGTCTTAAATCCGGTTTTTTGCATTTGCTGCAAAAGATCATGGCATTTCTTGAGCGCGAATCGCAATACGGTGAACACCCCATTACATCCGGCACAAGGGACATGGCAACCTTCCCGACGATGCACACACTAATTGAAGATGCGATGAAGCTGCAATATCTCACCAGCAACAGCCAGTGGGCGAGAAATGCCGACGCGGGCAAAGATTTCAAAACGACATCAACAGCCCTCGCGGTTGCGGAACAAGAACCGATTGGCGAGTTCAATATCGTCGGCTACTTCCCAAAAACCAAACAACTTTTCAACATGACTAACGGACACGGCAAGAGCGTTCAAAAAGCGAGCGCGGATTAAGGCAAAAGGCCGTTGAATTTCCGGGGATATTGATTGTCAAATCAATGTGATGTATGTTCAAGCCAGATTATGAATATGAAAAATCATCAAAAGTTCCTGGCATTGGCCGCATTTGCCGGTCTATGCCTGGTGGCGTCAAGCGTGCCGGCGCAAAACTCTCCCCTTTCCGCAACCGCGGCCCCACCCGCCGCTACTCAACCGGCGCCTGTGATTCAGGCCGCCCCGCAATTGTCATTTGGCGTGTCGGAAGTCCTGCAACTGGCGACCGCGAACGTCGGTGAGGATGTCATCGTGAATTACATTCATAATTCCCCCAATGGCTACAGCCTGGACGCGAGTCAAATCGTCTATTTGAAACAGCAGGGAATTTCCGACCGCATCATCAACGCCATGTTGACCCAGCCGAAATATGCTGTTGCCGCCTCAACCAGCACGAGCACGGCAGCAACCCCGACTGCAACGGTCGCGCCAACGGTGACGTATGTTCAAACCGCGCCAACAACTTACTATTATTCCCAACCGTATTACTACCCGGATTACGCCTGGTATCCGCCCGTCACATTATCATTCGGCTGGGGCTTTGGAGGCAGAGGTTGGGGAGGCGGGCATGGTGGCTGGAGGCGCTGAAAAAAATCCCGACTGCTGGCCGTATTGAGCGGGCTGTACCGGCGTCACAAACTCCTCGCGGGAAATTTCGCCCGGATGAATCGGCGGGATATTTCCGGCTTTTACCGTCACGCCTTCACCGATGTTTATGCGCAAGAACTGTTGAGACTTTCTCCGGCCGCAAGGGCTTTGGCGGCAATGCACCGGTGCAGCGCCGGTTCC
>Ga0302320_10001629_pt1 | contig 53842 bp, 47 predicted proteins | sample Bog_T0_3_FD_202130 | JGI IMG/M metagenome (GOLD analysis project Ga0302320, IMG submission 202130) | Peat permafrost microbial communities from Stordalen Mire near Abisko, Sweden - Bog_T0_3 | ecosystem: Environmental > Terrestrial > Soil > Wetlands > Peat | place: Sweden: Abisko, Stordalen Mire...
CTCCCAGCCGGGAGCGGCGCTTTTGCTTGCGTGGGACGGCCGCGGCTGGCGGCCCACCCCTTCCACTGTTTCCCTCTTCCCCCAAGCCACAGATTCCGGCCCGCCCCCGAAGCGCGCTGGAACCAGGGAAGCAGTCGAAAAGCCGGATTGCAGGGACCAGAGCGAAACCAGAGTCGATGCTTCCCCAACCCGCGGCACTCAAGTTGACGCAACCGCCAGGGAGCGGCAACCCGGCACAAAATCGAACCGGCCAAAGGGATTCTGGTTTCGCTCGAGTCCGGGTCGGCCCGGCATCAACCCTTTGTGACGGGCTGCCAAAGCTCGACGCGATTTCCTTCCGGGTCCGTGAACCAGCCAAACCTTCCAAAATCATAGCTTTCGCGTTTGGGATCGACCGTGACGCCTTCGTCCGCCAAACGGTCCAGCACCCCATCGAGGTCATCCACCTGGAGATTGATCATCGCTTTCTGTGTCAGGGGAAAATACTTGTCATCTTGCTTGAAGAAGGCCAAGACGACCTGGGCGCGCTGGGTCGAGGCGGCAAAAGTGAAACACCCTTCGGACCTCACCAGACCGAGGTGCTGCTCGTACCACTTGTACAGAGCTTGTGAATCATTCGCTCGAACAAACGCACCGCCAAAGCCGGTAACTGAAGCCATGCAGCCTCCTATCGAAAAACCATCCTCCAGAGCTTACCACTGAGAAAGCTCGCCGCAAACTTGAATCTAACGTCACTGATTCAAGCGCGTTAGCAGCCTGCGGTGAAAGTTGGGTTTTGATGGGGCACGGCTTCAGTCCAGGTCGAAGTCGCGCAGCGGCTTGCCGTCGGGCGCGTCCTTGGCTTTGCGCAGGGCCTCGGCAAACTTCTTTTCGAGCAGGTCGCCCTTGTTCTTCTCCGCCTCCACCGACTGGCGGAAGATCGACTCCTTGCGCTCTTCCTGCTCGCGCATGGCTTTGGCCGCCGTCTCCAGGTCCTCGAACATCCTCTTGCGCGGCGCGGAGGTATGGCTCACCAAGAGCCCGGTCGCTGCGTCGATCTTGAGCATCGCTCCGCAATCCGGGCACGCAACTTCGAGAATTCCTTCCTTCGCCTTGGCCATGGTTACCCAGAATTGTAAGCGCTTCGCGGCCATTTTCACAGCCCCTCAGCCTCGGCCCTTCGGCAGGACCATGCGGCCTTGGCCGTTGGTGCTACCATCCTTGCCAAAAGAAATCCGCCATCTTCGGAGTTCGCGAATGAAGAAGAAGCTGCTTTGCCTGGGTCTCAACTCCGCTCTCCTTGCCGTCCTGTTCTGGCTTGCGGCCGCCTCCGGCCAGGCCCAGAACAAGAAAGACGACAAGCCCAAACCCGCACAGTCCATTCCGGAACTGCGCCAGCAGTTGGAGAAGATTCTCGCCGACACCCATACGCCGGGAGTCTCGGTCGCCATTGTCCACCGCGACGGCCCGGAGTGGGTCGCCGGGCTGGGCAAATCCGACGTGGCCTCAAACCATGCCGCGACCGATGAAACCCTGTTCCGCATCGGCTCCACGTCAAAGGCCTTCGCCTCGCTCTCCATCCTCAAGCTGGCCGGCGAGGGCAAGCTGTCGCTCCAGGACCCGGTCCGCAAGCTCGTGCCGGAGATCTGGTTTGAAAACCGCTGGGAAGACACCGACCCGGTGCGCGTCGTGGACCTGCTGGAACACACCACCGGCTGGGACGACATGCATCTGGCCGAGTATGCCAAGGACGCCAAGGGCATGAGCCTCTACGACGGCCTGCAATACTACCGGCGCTCCCGCGTCTCGCGCTGGCGCCCCGGGACCCGCATGTCCTATTGCAACTCCGGGCCGTCGGTGGCCGCCTACATCGTTGAAAAGCTCAGCGGCAAGCGCTTTGAAGACTACGTGACAGAGAATTTTTTCAGTCCCATCGGCATGAAGACGGCCACCTACTTCGAGCAGCCGTCGCCGCAACTGACCACCCTCTATCACTCCGACGGCAAGACGCCCTACCCCTACTGGAACATCCTCGAGCGTCCGGCCGGGGCCATCAACGCCAGCGCCAGGGACATGGCGGCGTACCTGCAGTTCTATCTGAATCGCGGCTCTGTGGGCGGCGTCGAGGTGGCCCCAGCGGCCTCCATCGACCGCATGGAAACCCCCACCCGCACCTGGGAGGCGCAGCAGGGCCTCAAGGCCGGCTATGGGCTCAGCAACTACACCAGCGTCCACGACGGCTTTGTCTATCACGGGCACGATGGCGGCGTGGACGGCGGGCTCACCGACATGGCCTACCTGCCCGAGCACGGCGTCGGCCTCTTCTATAGCATCAACGCCGGCAACGGCGACGCCTTCGGCAAAATCGGCGATGCCATCCGCGCCTATGTAACCCGCTCTTTCCAGCGCCAGCCGGTGCCCGTCGCGGCCGGGCTCCCCGCCCACGTCGAGGACTATGCCGGATGGTACCTGCCCGACGCCCCGCGCAGCGAATTCACTCATTTCCTTTCCAACCTGCTGGGGCTGAGCCGGGTGCGCTTCGATCACGGCAACCTGCTCCTCACCAGCCTCGGCCAGATTGACCAGCCCTTCGTTCCCGTCAGCGGCAACCAGTTCCGCTACCTTCCCAAAAAAGAGGCCGCCGAACCCATCGCCACCGCGGCCCTGCTCGCTCCCAATGCCGAGGGACGATTCGCCTTCATCGGCGGCGCCATGCGGCGCATCCCCACCTGGCTCGCGATGACGCAAATCGGCTTGACCGCATGGTTCCTGCTGGCCTTTGCCGCCATCCTGCTTTACGCGCCCTTCTGGACCATCGGCGGCCTCATCAAAAAGCGCCGCCGCCCGCAAGAGCGCGCCATGCGCCTCTGGCCTCTGCTCGCGGTGCTCAGCCTGCTGGCCTTTGTCGCACTCTTCATCCTGTCGAACAACAATGCCATTGACCGCCTGGGAAACCTGACCATCTGGTCCTTCGGCATCTTCCTCGCCTCGCTGGCCTTTGCATTGGCCTCTCTGGCGAGCGTCTGGACTGCGATCCGAGGCTGGAAGAGAGAAGTTCGCGGCGGCGTCCGCTGGTTCTCGGCCCTGGCCACCGCGGGACTGCTGATCGCGGCTCTCTACCTGGCCTGGTGGGGAATCGTCGGCATCCGCACCTGGGCCTAGTTTCCCTCAGCCTGGTTCTTTTGGCGAGGTACAGCGCAGGCTGCCGGCCGCACCCCGGCGGCAGCCTGACCGCCGGAGTTCGCCTCCCCCAGGCGGCTGAACTTTTCTCCCGGCCGGCTCGTACGCTCTATCGGTGCGGCTCCGTTCTTTGTCCGCCTGTCGTCAACCACCCACTGGAATCACCTGGAGATCGCTCAGGAGCCCTCCACACAAGATAGGAGAAAGATGAAAACCAGATTCATGCGGAGACTTACACTGCTGGCATTTGCCCTGGCGGCCCTCACGTCGGTTTCGAGCGCGCAGTCGCAGGTTGCCGGAGATTGGCAGGGAACGCTCAGCGCCGGCGGCGCGCAGCTTCACCTCGTCCTGCACCTCGCCGCGGCCAAGGACGGAAGCCTCTCGGGCTCTCTGGACAGCGTCGATCAGGGCGCCAACGGCATCCCCATCACCACCGCCGCCCTCAAGGATTCCAAGCTCTCTCTGGTCATCGACGCCGTACACGGAACCTACGATGGGACGGTCAACAAGGATGCCACGGAGATTGACGGAACCTGGACCCAGGGCCAGCCCCTGGAACTGAACTTCAAACGCGCCCCTGCCGCTTCCGCCGCGGCACCGGCCGCCAAGCCCTCGCTCGATGGCCTGGATGAGTTCGTCAACCAGACCATGAAGGACTGGAAGGTCCCCGGCCTGGCCCTGGCCGTCATTCAGGACGGCAAGGTCACGCTGCTCAAGGGCTATGGCTATCGCGACCTTGAAAAGCAGTTGCCGGTCACACCCAACACCCTGTTCGCCATCGGCTCCATCACCAAGTCCTTCACCGTCACCACCCTGGGCATGGAGATGGACGAGGGCAAGGTGGACTGGGACAAGCCTGTGCGCGACTATCTGCCCACCTTCAAGCTCTTCACCCCGGAACTGACCGAGCAGGTCACCATCCGCGACCTCATCACCCATCGCACCGGGCTGCCCCGCCACGACCTGGTCTGGTATTCGTCGGACTTTCCCCGCGAAGACATCCTCCGCCGCCTGCAATTCCTGGAGCCCAGCAAGCCCCTTCGCACCACCTTCCAGTACAACAACATGATGTTCATGACCGCCGGCTACATCGCCGGCCAGTTGAACGGAACCAGTTGGGAAGACGCCGTCATCCAGCGCATTTTCAAGCCGCTGGGCATGACCGGAACCAACTTCTCCGAACTTGAAACTCAGCAAAGCGCCGATTTCGGCCAGCCCTACCGCAAGGGCCGCGACCTCAAGGCCGAGCTGAAGCGCATTCCCTTCGACGCGCAATGCCCCAACCGCTGCGCCATGGGCCCGGCTGGCGAAATCAACTCCAACGTGGCCGACATGAGCAAGTACCTGCTCTTCCACATGAGCCTCGGCAAAGCCGACGGCAAGCAGTTGCTCTCTGAAAACAACTCCGCCCAGATGCAGACTCCGCAGATGGCCATCCCCGGCTCGCCCGCCTACAAGGAGACCGGCGAAAACAGCAGTTATGGCATGGGCTTCTTCCTCTCCACCTATCGGGGCCACAAGCAGGTGGAGCACGGCGGCAACATCGACGGCTTCAGCGCCAACCTCGCCTTCCTGCCCAACGAGAAAATCGGCGTCGTGGTGCTCACCAACCTGGACGGCAACCCGGTGCCCAACATCGTGGCCATGAATATCTTCGACCGCCTGCTCGGCCTCGACCAGGTTCCCTGGAACCAGCGCATGCTGGCCTCCGAGGCGGGCGGCAAAAAATCCGAACAGGAAGCCAAGGACAAGGGCTACAGCAGCCGCAAGCTGGGCACCCATCCCTCGCACGACCTGAAGGATTACCCCGGCGACTACTCCAACCCCGGCTACGGCAACCTCACCATCGAGCCCGCCGGCGACACCTTCAAGCTCACCCTCAACAAGATCACCCGCACCCTGGAGCATTATCACTACGATCAGTTCCAGGTGCCCGCCGACCCGCTCGATCCCTTCCAGAAGATGAAGGTCATGTTCCTCACCGATTACGACGGCGACATCTCCAGCATCTCCATGCCGCTGCAGCCTGACGTGAAAGACATCGTCTTCACCCGCCTGCCCGACCGCCAGCTCACCCAGCGCAGCTTCATCGAGCCCTTTGCCGGCGACTACGAAATTCAGGGTTCTCCGGTGCCTCTGAAGGTCTCGCTGCGCGGCGAAAACTCCCTCATCATCAGCGTGCAGGGGCAGCCCGATTACAAGCTGAATCCCAAGCGCGGAACCACCTTCCAGCTCGCCGACCTGGCCGGCATCACCATCGAATTCAAGCGCGACCCCAGCGGCAAGGTCACCGAGGCGGTTCTCAACCAGTTGGGCACCGTGCTGGTGCTCAAAAAGAAACTCACGCCCTAAGCCGGATGCCGGACGCAATCCGGCAACCGCAGGGCGGGCGAACTCATTCGGCACAACCGTGCCACAGGGGTTCGCCCGCCTTGTCCGAGCCCCCGGCCGCCACCTCTAAATGCCGTCCGCTCAGTGCTCCCCGTTCCCCGCCGCCCCGCGCTATGTTAGCCTCCGGTTGAGGACTTGTCGCCGCCGCGCGCCGAAACACCTTGCGGCAGAGGCTGGCTCCGACTTCCCTGGGGGTATGACTCGCATGAGCGCCAACAAGTATGACCTGGCCGTGATCGGTTCAGGCCCTTCGGGGCAGCGAGCCGCCGTAGCCGCCTCCAAGATGAACAAGCGAGTGGCCGTCGTCGAGTCCCGCTCGGTGGTCGGCGGCGTCTGCGTCAACACCGGAACCATCCCCTCCAAAACCATGCGCGAGGCCGTGCTCCACCTCTCCGGCTACAACTACCGCACCGTCTACGGCATCAACTACCGGGTCAAGGAAAAGGTCACCATGGCCGACCTGGCCTTCCGCATCCAGGCGGTCATCAAGACCGAGGTGGACGTGACCGAGGCGCAACTGTCGCGCAACGGCATCGACGTCATCCACGGCATCGCCCGCTTCGCCGGTCCCCAGCAGTTGCGCGTCGAGGGTCCGCAGACCGAGACCACGCTGGACGCCGACCGCATCATCATCGCCGTCGGAACCCGCCCCGCGGCCTCGCCCAAGGTGCCCATCAACGGGCGCACCATCGTCAACAGCGACCAGATTCTCGACCTTCCCGAGTTGCCCCGCACCCTCATCGTCGTCGGCGGCGGCGTGGTCGGCGTCGAATACGCCTGCATGTTCGCCGTCCTCGGCGTTCGCGTCACACTCATCGAGAAGCGCTCGCGGCTGCTGGAGTTCGCCGACCAGGAGATTATCGAAGCCCTCAGCTACCACCTGCGCGACAGCCGCGTGACTCTGCGCCTGGGCGAAGAGGTGGAAAGCGTCGAAGAGCTGACCCTGGGCACCGTGGTTGCCAACCTGGAGAGCAAAAAGCGCGTCTCCGGCGATGCCCTGCTCTACGCCGTGGGCCGCCAGGGCGCCATCGACGACCTCAACCTCGCCGCCGCCGGCCTCGAAGCCGATTCCCGCGGACGCATCGCCGTCGACGAGCACTATCAAACCAAGGTCGAGCACATCTTTGCCGTGGGCGACGTGGTCGGCTTCCCCTCCCTGGCCTCGGTCTCGATGGAGCAGGGCCGCATCGCCGCCGCCCGCGCCTTCAATGACAACGCCACTTCCTCCAACCCCAGCTTCTATCCCTACGGCATCTACACCATCCCCGAAATCAGCTTCATCGGCAAGACCGAGGAGCAGTTGACCGACGAAGACGTGCCCTACGAGGTCGGCATGGCCTACTATCGCGAAACCGCCCGCGGCCAGATTCGCGGCGACATCACCGGAAGGCTCAAGCTCATCTTCCATCGCGACACCCGCAAGGTCCTCGGCGTGCACATCATCGGCGAGGAGGCCAGCGAGCTGGTCCACATCGGCCAGGCGGTCATGATCCTCAACGGCACGGTGGATTACTTCATCGACACCGTCTTCAACTACCCCACCCTCGCCGAGTGCTACAAGGTGGCCGCCTTCAACGGCCTGGGCCGCCTCCATCGTTACCAGGCAGGTTGACCGCACAGAATCTCCCCACCCACCCCAGGAGGGCAGAATGACCACCGCAATCGGCGTCGTGATGACCGAACACATTGTCAGCGGCCGGCTGGACGACAATCGTCTCATCGGCCCTCTGCTGCGCTATCCCGAGAACGCCGACCAGGCCGACGCGCTCACCGCCATCCCCAGCGGCGAGCTGGTCGATTTGCTGGCCGGGCAGATCTGCTCCCTGGCCAACAATGGCGCCGGTCCGGTAGACGCCATCGGCGTCGCGGTGCCCGGCATCGTGCGCGGCGGCGTGGTCGAGGAGTCGCCCAACCTGCCCCAGCTCAAGGGAATGCGGCTGGCCGAGGAACTGGGCAGGGTGCTGGTCAGCCGTGGCGTGGTGGCGCCGGTCCGCATCGCCAACGACGCCGACGCCATCGCCGCCGGGGTGGCCGCCACCCGCGGCCAGCTCGACCGCCTCACCCGCGTCTGGACCATCGGCAACGGCATCGGCTACGGCCGCTGGCCCTACGTCGAGGGCGTCTGGGAGGGCGGCCACATCACCGTCACCCTGGACCCCAGGGAGCGCTTCTGCGGCTGCGGCGGCGCGGGCCACCTCGAGGGCATCATGGGCTACCGCGCCATGCGCATGCGCTTCCTCGACCTCGAACCCGAGGAAGTCTTCGCCCTGGCCCGCCAGGGAGACACCCGCTGCCGGGAGTTTGTGGACCTCTGGCACCGCGCCCTGGCCGCCGGCACCGCCTCCTTCATCCACCTGGCCGGCCCCGGCCGCTTTTACTTCACCGGCCACAACGTCGGCTTCCTCGAACTGCCCCTCTTGCGCAGCCACCTGGAGACCATGGTCAAGATGAGCCCGCTGCAAAGCTTCTCGCTTGAAATCCTGCCCCCCGACGACGAAACCGCCCTCCTCGGCGCCGGCGTCAGCGCCCTGCGCGCCATCGAGGATTAGGGAGCCTCGGCGCAATTCGTTGTCTTGAAAGGGCACGGCTTTAGTCTTGCCGAAAGTGTCGCGAATTCAACGTAGGCTTTAGCCCCTGGGGGGGTGGTTTCAGATAGCCTCGACTTTCATCACGAACCGCTAAAGCCTTGCCCTTTCAAAACATAAACGACCCTCCGGGTGACCTGCGCCGCCCTAGAGTTGGTCGAAGATTTCGCGGAACTCCCAGGCGCCCTCTTTCGCGGCCAGCCACTCGGCCCCGCGAACGGCGCCCAGGGCGAAGCCGCGGCGGCTCAAGGCGTCGTGGCGAACATTGATGGTGTCGGTGTCGCTCGTGGCGGTGACGATGTGCTCGCCCTTGGCGTCGCCCACGCGGTGCGAGGCGATGGGGACTTCAAGGCCGGGATGGGCGGCCTGGACGATCTCGCGCAAGGTGATGGCGGTGCCCGAGGGAGCGTCGAGCTTGGACACATGGTGGGTTTCGTCGATCGAAAAGCTGTAGCCTTCCAGGCGCGCCAATTCGGCGGTCAGGCGGAAAAGCTTTTGCACGCCCATGGAAAAGTTGGTTCCATAGAGCAGGGCGCCCCCGCGCTTCTCGGCCAGGGCTTTCATGGCCTCCAGGTGCTCGTACCAGCCGGTGGTGCCGACCACGATGCGCGCGCCCAGGGCCAGCACGGCGCGCATGTTTTCTACCGCGGCCTGGGGCGCGGTGAAGTCGATGACCACGTCCACGCCGGCCAGGTTGGGAGCCGTGAGCGCCGAGGCATGCTGGTTCTCCGCAATGTCCAGCGCGCGGACGCCGTGGCCGCGCTCGCGGGCCACTTCGGCCACCAGGGAACCGGTTTTTCCTTTGCCTAGAATCAGAAAGAGCATGGGAGCCTCGTGAAATTCAAGCTGCTAGCTTCTAGCTGCTAACTACTAGCTATTAGCTCAAAAAACGAACCGGAGTAGCTAGAAACTAGTAGCGAGCAGCTAGAAGCTGGTCCTAAAGGCTAACGGCTGTCTTCGCCTTGCGCGCCTCGACGTCGAAGATGGCCGGGTCGGGGTCCTGGAAGAAGGCGGCGTGGAGCGAGCGAACCGCCTCGTCGGCGTCGTCTTCGTCGATCATGAAGCTCATGTTGATTTCGCTCGCCCCCTGCGAAATCATCCGCACGTTGATGTGGCGGATGGCGCTGAAAACCTGCGCCGCCATGCCGCAGCGGCCGCGAATGTCGTCGCCCACCAGGCAGACCAGCGCCTTGCGGCCCTCGTATTTCACGTCGGCCAGTTGCCCCAGATCGGCGGCGATGGAGGGCAGCTTGTCGTTCGAGTCCACGGTCAGAGAAACCGAGACCTCGCTGGTTGAAACCATGTCCACCGGGCACTGGTGCTTGTCGAAGACCGTGAAGATGTCCTTCATATAGCCGTGGGTCATCAACATGCGGCTGGCCACCACGTCGATGATGGAGAGCTTCTTTTTGACGGCGATGGACTTGAAGGGACTCTTGCAGGGAGGGGCCAGCGAAGTGATGCGCGTGCCTTCGCACTCCGCGTTGCGGCTGTTGAGCACCAGCACCGGGATGTTCTTTTTGACCGCCGGCAGAATGGTAGCCGGGTGCAGCACCTTGGCGCCGAAGTAGGCCAGCTCGGCCGCTTCCTCAAAGCTGATGGTCTTGACCCGCAGGGCATCCGGGCAGACGCGGGGGTCTGAAGTCATGATGCCGTCCACGTCGGTCCAGATCTCGATGGCTTCGGCCGAGAGACCGCTGCCGATGAGGGCGCCGGTGAAGTCCGAACCGCCGCGGCCCAGCGTGGTGGTAATGCCCGCCTCGTTGGAAGCGATGAAGCCGCCCATCACCGGCACCTGGCCCTTGTTGGTCAGGGGGCGCAGCTTCTCCGCGGCGCGCTTTTCGATGAGGACGTCCTGCGGAACCGCTTTCTGGAACTGCGAATCGGTAATAACGATCTCCCGCGCGTCCACGTGGACCGCGTCCATCCCCAACTCGTGGAAAGCGGCGGCAACGATGCGGCTGGAGACCCGTTCGCCGAAGCTCACAATCAGGTCGGAGATGCGCGGGGTCAATTCTAGGATGGCCGCCAGGCCGCGCAGAATCTCGTCGAGCTGGTCGAACTTCTGGTCGACGAAATCGGTGAGCGACTTCAGGTCGGCCTGGTTTTTGACCAGGGCAACGGCGGTGTCGCGGTGCCGCGAACGCAGCCGCGAACTGATGGCCAGCGCCCCGGTGCGGTCCCCTACCGAGGCCGCCGCGGCGGCGCGCAGCAACTGGTCGGTGACTTTGGCCATGGCGCTGACCACCACCACCGGCTGCTTGCCCTGGGCGACGCGCCCGGCCACGATTGCCGCGGTACGACCGATGGCTGCCGGGTCCTCCACCGAGGTGCCGCCAAACTTCATCACTACCAGGCTCATGCGCTTTGTCCTAGCGTACTTCTGGGGCCAAGGCCCCCGATTGTTCGGGTCGTTCACCCACACTCACACACTCTCACTCACACACTCACACTCTCACACACTCAAGCAACCGCCTCCGCCACCGGCTCCAGCTTGCCCATGCTGGCCAGCAGTTCGGCGTTCAAAATGGTCGCTCCGGCCGCCCCGCGAATTGTGTTGTGCGACAGAACCACGAACTTCCAATCCAGCAATCCGCACGGCCGCAACCGGCCCACGGTCGACGCCATGCCGTTGGCCCGATTGCGGTCCAGCCGCGGCTGGGGACGGTCGTTCTGCGGCGCCCACTCAACGGGCTGCTCGGGAGCCGTCGGCAATCCCTGCCCGGCCAGCGGCCGAAACTCCGCCCATGCGGCCAGAATGTCTTCCCGCGTGGCCGGCCGGCCCAGCTTGCCGCCCAGCTTGATGCTCACGCATTCGGTGTGCCCATCCTCCACCGCGACGCGGTTGCAGTGCGCCGTAATGCGCGCGTCGAGCGGCGTGACGGAGTGGCCTTCCAGCCTGCCCAGCAGCTTCAGCGTCTCGGCCTCCATCTTTTCTTCTTCGCTGCCGATGTAGGGCACCACGTTGCCCAGAATGTCCATGGAGGGCACGCCGGGGTAGCCCGCGCCGGAGACCGCCTGCATCGTGGTGACGAAAATCTGCTCAATGCCGAACCGCTCCTCGATGGGCTTCAGCGCCATCACCAGCCCGATGGTGGAGCAGTTGGGATTGGTCACCATGTAGCCGCCGGACAACTTCCGCGACGGCTGCTCCTCGATCAGGTGCAGGTGGTCGGCATTGATCTCCGGAATCACCAGCGGAACGTTGGGCGTCATGCGGAAGGCGCTGGAATTGGAAAGCACGGCGCAGCCCGCATCGGCAAACCGCGGCTCCAGCTCCCGCGCATAGGCCGCATCCACCGAGGCGAAGATGATCTTGGGCGCGTCCACCGGATCGGCGGGCTGCACCGTCATGGCGGCAATGCGCTTGGGCATGGGAGTGTCCAGGCGCCAGTTGGCGGCTTCGCCGTACAGCTTGCCGCTCGACCGGTCGCTGGCCGCCAGCCAGGCCACCTCGAACCACGGATGGCTCTCAAGAAGCTGAATGTACCGCTGCCCGACCATGCCGGTCGCGCCCAGAATGCCGATGGGATATTTGTTTTTCATGGCCATAAACACTCCAGTGTACAGGAGGACAGCCTCCGCGCCGCAAATCACCGGCACCTTGGCCGCCCGCCAGCTTCCGCGTCGCCCACCCTTTCCGGCGCAGGTCAGTCTGTGACAGATCGGTACGAACCCATGACCGAGCGGTGAGGGCCGTCAACAGTTGAAGCCCCGTGTAGGCAAACAGATGAACTCTGGGGGACTTTCGTTCCCTGTCTGCGCTCGATAAGTGCATACGGGCGATCTGGCCTCAATCAAGGGTCGTTCCGGTCAACAGAATGATTGCTGGCAGACGGCCCAAGCCTCCTGATGCCGTTCGCGAAAACGCGAGAACGCAGGCTCATTCTGACCCGAACCGTGCAGGAACCATCCAAGGAGCCCGTGGTCATCGGTTTCACGCAGTCGTTCGAGATATTCCACCGGAAGTTGTCGATCGGTCCAATCCGTGACAAGCTGACACAAACGTTTATAGGTCTTACGGTAGCCAGCGGAAATTCCCTCCCGCCTATCCAGATGAAGCACCTTTACTGTGGTCTCCCCTTTGGGAGAATATGCTTCTGTCGTCAACAAATAGCGGGCATTTATATTTCCGGTAACCGGATCGAAGTCAAGATACTCCCATGGATCCTCAGCGGTCGGGTCGATCAGCAACGGCGCTCCATCTTCAGTGCGCGGAAACTGGCTTCCTTTGAAGCGCCCGCATGGCGTGCATGCAATCAGAAGATTCTCCCATACATACATTCGGTCGCAGTGTGGAGATTTTGGCCAGAAATGCTCGATGTCGCTGCCCGCGGAGTCTACGCAGTACATGCATCGCTCGCGCGCACCCGCCATGAGTTTCAAGCTCGCATATACGGCGAGAATGGGCCGCGAGGTGCGTTTTCCTTTCCAGTGTTCCCCTGGATCGAAGACTGTCTGTCCTCTCTGGGCATCGACCTCCTCTTGGAGCAACCGAAGTGCGTTGCCCGTTTCCTGGGCCAAGGCCACTCGTTCTATCCGTCGCATCGCTGATTATGCCTCTCCATCCACAGAGACGAATGGAAGCAAATTCATGCATTCGTCAGCCTCGACAGCAGAGAGTTTGCCGCCCGCCCGCTTCTTTGCTTGCAAATGCGAGTAACGAGCCCGCTTCTCCACTACAGGCTCAGAGCGCGTATTTTCCATACCGAACGCAGGCGACAGCAGAATGGAATCCGGCCTCGAAGCAATGATCTTCTGATACTCCTCTTGCGTGAGCGGGCGCGGCTTCTCTCCGCTTCCTGGCTCGGGCAAAACAAATAGCCCATTGGGGTCAGCAGCTTGCAGAATGATGGGGCTGTGCGTCGTCACTAGGAATTGAACCTTTGGGAAATGATCCTTGAGCCAAAAACCAATTTCTCGCTGCCACTCAGGATGCAGGTGGGCGTCAATCTCGTCGATCAGGACCACGCCGCTACGCTTGATGAAGAGCTTTCCTTCTGCATCGCGGTCGTAGAGAGCTTCAAGGCCGTAAGCCGCAATCATGTGGCGTACTATGTCGGCAACCAGAATAATTGCGACCCGGTGCCCGTCGCTCATGTCGAACCAGGAAAGCTCTACGCCGTCTGAGTTCTTAAGCCAAAGACCTTTGGAATCGACCCGATCAACGGAAAAGCCATCAGGCAAGAGACTGTCCCCGATTAGATCCAGGAAAAAGGTGAGTTGCCCCGCAGCGACTTCCGATCCTTCAAGCTGTTGAAACTTAAGCGTAGTCAACCAAGGGTCAATTTCGGAGAGTGTTGCAGCTTCGAAGAACAACGTTGCGAATCGCTCGGAGTCCTTCGACCGCTGGACCTGTTCGACATTTTCTTTCGGGCTGGTAATGCGGCGGAACGGGCCGTAGCCACAGGAAAACCAGCCTTTGAGGGGCCTATCAGCACTATGCTCGGTCCATGTAAAAATCCCGCCCTCGTTCCATCCAATTAGACCGCGGAAGGAAATGCCCTCATGGTAGTCGGGATACGGCCAGCCTTCAGCACTAGGAAGTTCATCGTCAGTTTCTGAGCGCAAAAAACGCAGATCGATCCCGCAATCGGGGCCGATAGGATTCCTACTTGGAAAGTATAAGGGGTTAGACAGAGTGATCCTTGCATCGGGCGGCACAAGACAAAACCCAATCGCCTTGAGTAGGGTACTCTTCCCCGAGCCGTTACTTCCGGTGAACACCGTCCAACCAGCAAATTGGCCGTCGCCTCTGTCGAGATCAAAATCCAAGGACTCGAAGCCGCGGATGTTTTTCAACGAAATCTTGCTGATGTACACAGACCGCCTCTTCAGGGCAAATGAACTGCTTTCCGGTATCGTACATTAGTCGCAAGCTCCCCAGAAAGGAGGCCATGCAGGAGAACTCTAACAGCGAGTGTCTCACCCCCAAACGGAATTGGGGCGCCACGGTCTGAATTCCCGAATCGCGCCGGTCCTGCCCCCATCGCCGGGAGCGGGCAGAGGGCTGTCGAAGGGCATGTTGAGAGATAGTTGCCGGCCCACGCCGTTCTTTCTTGCCCAGCGAACCATTTCCGCCTATTCTGGCATCGGCAAAGGACTGTCTGGATTGGGCCGGTTCAACGGAGGCGACGTGGGGCGCGCGATCTTCATCAGTTATCGCAGGGACGATACGGAAGGCGAGGCGGGACGTCTCTACGACGACCTGGCTCGCACCTTTGGCGACGATTCGGTTTTCATGGACGTGGCGGGCATCAACCCCGGCATCGATTTCCGCAAGGCCATCGACGACAACGTGGCCACCTGCGGCGTGCTGCTGGCCATGATCGGCCCCGGCTGGACCAGCATCGCGGGCAGCTCCGGCACGCGACGCCTGGACGACCCCAACGATTTTGTGCGCCTCGAAGTGGCTTCGGCCCTGGCCCGCAATATCGCCGTGATTCCGGTGCTGGTGCACGACGCCAAGATGCCCCATCCCGACCAGTTGCCCGACAACCTGAAGGACCTGGCCTATCGCAACAGCGTGGAGATTACCCATGCGCGCTGGAACTCCGACGTGCAACTACTGACCAAGGCGCTGGCGCAGTACGTCGCGCCGTCAAGCGCCACCAATACCGAGCCGGTCCATGCCACCGTGTCGGTGCAGCTTCCGCCGCCCAACACGGCCGCTGAGCAGCCGCCGCCGCTCAAGGGCTCGAAGACCAAGGTGATCGCCGGGGCCGGAGCGGCGGCGGTGGTAGTGGTGGTTGCGATCCTGTTTTTCTCCATGCGCGGATCCAACAGCGCTACGCCTCCGGCGCCCACACCGATCACGAACGACAACGCCTCGAACGCCGGCAAACTGGGTGGCCCGCTCATAGGAGAATGGGTGCTCGCAGAAGAATCGGCGAGTCCCGCAGCCAATGCGATGAACGCCCCCATGCAGCCCAAAAGGGGCAATGAGCTGGCCCGGCTGAAGATCGCCGGCAAGCGGGACGAGATCAAGATGCACGCCTGGGGAGCCTGCTCCAATTGCGACTGGGGAACGCAGGTGGCGGCGCCGGAGGGGGACAGCAAGGCCACGGCCACCTGGGATTTTGCCGCGTTGCCGGACGGCGGCGAAAAGCCCGGCTCGGGCCGCGTGGCGCGGGTCACCGTCACCGCAAACGGCGACAAACTCAGCGTGCTGGTCGAAAACACCTTCGCAAAGAAGGGTCCCAGCAGCCGCAAGTCGGAGTTTGAGCGGGTGCAATAACCCTGTTTGATGGGCCGCATCTCTTCTTGGACGGATTGAAGCTCTCTTTTTTGGCCGCGGCGGGCTCCTGCGCTGTCAGGCGGCTGGCGGTGCCGTGTCGCCCTGGCCTTTGGCCGCCTGCTGCTGCACCGAGGCCCATTGGGCGTGCTCCTGCGAAACGGTGGATTCGATGCGCTCGGCGAGCAGTGCGTGCGGGTCCTGGGCGGTGGCGTAGGGCCCGGCCTTGGCCAGGTAGACGTACTTCTCGTGCTTCAGTGCCTCGCAGGTGGAGCGGTAGTTGGTCCAGTTCTGCTGGTACTGGTTGAGGTGCAAGAGACCCTCGAGAATGGTGATCAGGACGCCCAGGCCGCCGGTGACCAGCTTGTCGTAGCGGTAGCTCAGCCCCGCCAGAAACGGGATTGCCGCGGCGGAGAGAATTTCGACCACCTTGATGCGCTTGAAGACGTGCTGCGCCGAGCGGCTCTTCCGGTCGTACCAGTCGATCTGGTCTTCGAGTCGGTCAAAGATGGGGTCGGATGCCATGGCCGCCGCCGGGATTTGGGCGGCAGGAATGGCGTTCTCATCAGGCATATCGAGTCGGCTCCTTTGTCGAGAAAAGCTGCATCGGGATACGCTGCGATACCAAAACTCTCCGGCAAATTCTACCCCCATTCTGTCCTTGCGAGGCAAAGGAATGGGGAATTTCCTGTCTTGCGCCCTACGCCATAGCCGCCAGCACGGCATCGGCGAACTGGCTCGTGCCAGCCGTGCCGCCCACGTCGCGCGTCAGCGTCTTGCGCTCGGCGTAAACCGTCTCCAGCGCCTTGTGGACCCGGTCGGCAGCGGCCTCTTCGTCCAGATGCCGCAGCATCAGCACCGCCGATTGCAGCAGCGCCGTGGGGTTGGCCACGTCCTTGCCCGCAATGTCCGGAGCCGAGCCGTGCACCGCCTCGAAGATGGCGCAGTGGAGGCCCAGGTTGGCTCCTGGAACCAGCCCCAGCCCGCCCACCAGCCCCGCGCACAGGTCGCTCACGATGTCCCCGTAGAGGTTTTCAAGCAGCAGCGTGTCGTACTGGTAGGGGTTCATCACCAGTTGCATGCAGGTGTTGTCGATGATGTGCTCTCCGTAAATCACGTCCGGAAATCCCGCGGCCACCGTGCGCGCGCAGCGCAGGAAGAGCCCGTCGGAAAGCTTCATGATGTTGGCTTTGTGAATGGAGTGGATCTTCTTGCGGCCGTGCTTGCGGGCGTACTCGAAAGCGAACTTGGCGATGCGCGTGGAGCCCTTTTCCGTGATGACCTTGATGGCCTCCACCACGCCGGGAACCACCTCGTGCTCCAGGCCCAGGTACTCGCCCTCGGTGTTTTCGCGCACGATGATCAGGTCCACGCCGGGCCAGTGCGTCGCCAGGCCGGGCAGGTTCTTGATGGGCCGGAAGTTGGCGAACAGGTCGAACTTTTTCCGCAGGGTGACGTTGATGCTCTTGAACCCGCCGCCGATGGGGGTCGAGACCGGGCCCTTCAACGCCACGCCGTTGCGCTCGATCGACTCCGTGAGCTCGGCCGGAATGTACTCGCCGAAGATTTCAAAGGCCTCGGCGCCGGCCGCGAACCGCTCCCACTCGAACTTGACCCCGGTGGCCTCCAGAATGCGGACCACGGCCTGCGTCACCTCCGGCCCGATGCCGTCGCCCGGAATCAGAGTCACCTTGTGCGTTTTTGCGTCTGCCATAGCTTCTCCCTTGTCAGTGGACAGTGGTCAGTGGTCAGTGCCCAGCATTCAAGCCGCTCTTGCCGGATGCAACTTCCGCGTGAAATCGAGAGGCACAGGCAAAGACAAGGCGGAAAGCTGATAGCGTTCCGCAGGAAACTGTCCACTGTTCACTGTCCACTGTTCACTTCTTCGCCTTGCCGCCGCCGCGCCCGCCCAGCAGCCCTTCCAGCTCTTCCTTGAACTCGCGCACGTCCTTGAAGTCCCGGTAGACCGACGCGAAGCGGATATAGGCTACCGTGTCCAGCCCCTTCAGGTGCTTCATGATCAGTTCGCCAATTTCGCGCGTGGTCCGTTCGCGCTCCGGCGCGTCCACCAGGTAGGTTTCCGCCGCATCCACAATGGCTTCCAGTTGCAGGGACGGCACGGGGCGCTTTTCGCAGGCGCGCATCAGCCCGTTGAGTACTTTCTTGCGGTCGAAGCGCTCGCGCCGGCCGTCTTTCTTCACCACCATATAGGGGATTTCGTCGATGCGCTCGTAGGTGGTGAAGCGGCGGTTGCAGCGCTCGCACTCCCGCCGCCGCCGGATGGAGTCAGCCTCTTTGCTCTCCCGCGAATCCACAACCCGGTCCTGCCCGAAACCGCAATAAGGACACTTCATGCTGAGTGGATTCTACGACATGGATGCGAAGGCTGGACGAGGGACCAGGCAATAGGGACTAACCGTCGGTGGTGCAAGTCCGTCTTGTAACAGGGCGCGACTTCAGTCGTGCCGATAAAAAGCCAGATTGGATCTCGGCTTTAGCCGCTGCTGAGCTCAACGATCAGAAAACAAACGCGGCCGGGGCTAAAGCCCGTAGTCATTTGCGCATTTGCGGCAACGCCTGCGGCGGGCTTGCATCTACAACAACAGAAAGGCTTCCGCAGGCCAAAGTGGAGGGTTGCTGCTTCCTGTTGAGCCGGCGGAAGAATCCGAGACCTTGGCGAAGAAAGTTGCAGAGCTGTTTACGGACGTTCTGGCCGCCGCCGGTGTGCAGCGCATTTATGGCGTGGCGGGCGATTCTCTCAACGGCATCACCGATTCTGTTCGAGTGCGCAGCGGGATCGAGTGGGTCGGCGTGCGGCACGAAGAGACGGCCGCCTTCGCCGCCGGAGCCGAAGCGGCCCTGACGGGCAAGCTGGCGGTCTGCGCCGGAAGCTGCGGGCCGGGCAATCTGCACCTGATCAACGGCCTCTACGACTGCCAGCGCAGCCGCGTGCCGGTGCTGGCCATCGCCGCGCATATTCCCTCCGCGGAAATTGGCAGCCACTACTTTCAGGAGACGCACCCCGAGCTGTTGTTCAAGGAGTGCAGCCACTTCTGCGAGCTGGTGTCGCATCCTTCGCAGATGCCGCGCCTTCTTGAAATCGCCATCCAGACGGCCCTGGCGAAGAAGGGTGTCGCGGTCATCGTCATCCCCGGCGATGTGGCGCTCTCCGATGCCGTCAACCAGGATCGCCGCGTCGCCTTCACCTACGCGCAGCCGGAGATTGTTCCCCGCCGGGAAGAGCTGGACCTGCTGGCCGCGGAGCTGAACGGCGCTAAGAAGGTGACCATCCTGGCCGGGGCGGGCTGCGCCGGAGCGCATGACGAACTGGTCGCGCTGGCCGGCTCGCTGCAGGCTCCCATCGTGCACGCCCTGCGCGGCAAGGAGTTCATCGAATACGACAACCCCTACGACGTAGGCATGACCGGCCTGCTGGGCTTCTCCTCCGGCTACCACGCCATGATGAACTGCGACACGCTGCTGATGGTGGGAACGGATTTCCCCTATCAGCAGTTTTACCCGAAAAAAGCGCGCATCGTGCAGATCGACCTGCGCGAGGAGCAACTGGGACGGCGCACCGGCATCAATCTGGGCGTGGTGGGCGGCGTCGCGGAAACCCTGCGCGCGCTGCTGCCCGCGATCGAGCAGAAGCAGGACCGCCGCCACCTGGACGCAACGCTGACCCACTATCACGAGGCCCGCAAGGACCTGGACGATCTGGCCACCGGGAAGCCGGGACAACTGCCCATCCACCCGCAATACGTGGCCAAGGTCATCGATGAGCTGGCCGCCGAAGACGCGGTTTTTACGGCGGACGTGGGAACTCCGGTGATTTGGGCGGCGCGCTACCTGACCATGAACGGCCGCCGCAGGCTGCTGGGTTCGTTCAATCACGGGTCCATGGCGAATGCCCTGCCGCAGGCCATCGGCGCGCAGATTTCTCATCCCGGCCGCCAGGTGGTCACGCTCTCAGGCGATGGCGGCGTCTCCATGCTGATGGGCGACCTCTTGTCGCTGCGCCAGTTGAACCTGCCCGTCAAGGTGGTGGTGTTCAACAACGGCTCGCTGGGCTTTGTGGAGTTGGAGATGAAGGCCACCGGCTTCCTGAGCCACGCCACCGACCTGGTGAACCCGGACTTTGCCAAAATCGCGGAAGGGACGGGGATTCTGGGTCTGCACGTCGATGACCCGGAGCAGGTTCGGCCGGCGCTCGAGCAGGCTTTCGCGCATCCCGGCCCCGCACTGATCGATATCGCGGTGAACCGCCAGGAACTGGCCATGCCTCCCAGCCTCAAACTCGATCAGATCGTGGATTTCAACCTGTACATGATCAAGGCGATTTTGAACGGCCGTGGAGACGAGATCGTCGATCTGGCCCGCACCAACCTCTTCCGGTAGGGATGGAGGGGCGGGATGTGCCACCCGCCCTTCCAATGCTATTCTGCTTGCGGAATCGCTATGCAAAGCCTCATTGAACGCAATCTCGAAGAGATCGTCCGCCTCTGCCTGCAGTATCGGGTTCGGCGTCTGGCGGTCTTTGGCTCGATTCTTCGCATCGACTTCGACCCGCTGCGCAGCGATGCCGACTTTCTGGTGGAGTTCGAGCCGGTTCCGGTTGCGGTCAGGATGAAGAACTATCTCGCCTTGCGCGAGGCCCTTGGCGTGCTGTTGTCTCGCCCCATGGACCTGATCGAAGACGGCGCGATTCGGAATCCGTATGTTCTCCAGAGCGTCACCGAGCAGGAGCAAGTCCTTTATGCAGCGTGACGCGAAAGCCTATTTCCTTGGAATAAATATCAAGCCAGCTCCAGTATGGCGTTCCAAGGGTCAAAGGGTAGGGTCTTGTAACAGGGCATGGCTTTAGCCGTGCCGCAAAAGCCCTCCCGCTTCCCCGTTCGGGCTTCAGCCCCTGCAGAACTGCATGTCGCGGAGAGCAAAGATGGCAGGGGCTAAAGCCCGCCCAGACGTTGCGTGCAATAGGCACGGCTAAAGCCATGCCCTGTTACAAAGCAACTGCATGACCCTCGCGCCTGATGGTGCGCCTGAGCTAACTTGATGTTCATTTTTGTTAGATACCCGCGTCTTCCCATTTCTTGAAAACTTCCACCCACGTCTTGGTGCGCGGATTTATCTTCCCCATTCGAATCTGCTCGCTGCCGAGTTGGATAAGGGCATGTTGAATCTTCCGGGTTCCGTCGGTGCGACGCACATCGACCAATCCAGCCTGGTCCGCAATTGAGCCCGCCCCGCCCCATAATTCGTTTGACACAAGAAACGCATCCCGTTCGTGACTTGGGGCTGAGATCACATCGTCAATCGTCGCAGCGTAGGAACTTTCGCCACTCTCTTGGAGCATTTGCGAAAGGTATAGAAGGTTTTCTCGCATCTTCCGTCTCTCCTCGACAGCCCTAAATTACGACGGGGGAATCCAGTCGCTCAGCTCAAAAACTCCGCAATCGCCCCCACCACGGTCTGCTGCTCGTCCGGGCGAATCTCCGCGTAGATGGGCAGCGCCAGAACCTCGCGCGCGGCCCGCTCCGCTTCAGGGAAACTGCCCGCGCCGTAGCCCAGGCCCTTCAATGCTTCCTGCAAATGAATCGGCACCGGATAATAGATCTCCGAGCCGATCTTGCGGCTGGCCAGAAACTCGCGCAACGGGTCGCGGCGCGGCGTGCGGATGACGTACTGGTGCCAGACGGGTCGGCTGCCTCGCACTTCTTGCGGGAGAACGACGCCATGAGTTGGGTAGGGGCCGGCTTCAACCAGCCCGGCAGCGGCAAACAGCGCATGGTAGCGCTTGGCCGCGGTACGGCGGCCCTGGTTCCAACCGTCGATGTACTTGAGCTTGACCGAGAGAATGGCGCCCTGGAAGCCGTCCATGCGCGTGTTCCACCCCACCTCGTCGTGGTAGTAGCGGCGGCGCATTCCGTGCTGCCGCAGCATCTTGACCCGCTCGGCAATCTGGTCTGAATTCGTGGTGACCATGCCGGCGTCGCCCGCCGCGCTCAGGTTCTTGGTGGGATAAAAGCTGAAGGCCGCCGCGTCGCCCAGAGCGCCGGCTTTTACGCCCTGCCACTCCGCGCCCCAGGCCTGGGCGGCGTCCTCAATCAGCTTCAGCCCGCGCTCCAGCCCGAGTGCCGCAAACGATGTCCAGTCGGCGGTCTGGCCGTAGAGGTGAACGGGCAGAATGGCGCGCACGGCTGCGCCCTGGGGCCCGTCGAGAACAGCCGTCACGGCTTTGGGGTCCAGGTTGAAGGTGGCGGGCTCAATGTCTGCCAACAGGGGCGTGGCTCCGGCGCGAAGGATCGAACTCACCGACGCGAAGAAGCTGAACGGGGTAGTCACGACGGCCATGCCGGGTCCGATGCCGGCGCCAGCCAGGGCCAGCCACAAGGCGTCAGTGCCCGAGGAGCAGCCCAGCCCGTGCTTCACGCCCAGTTGCGCCGCCGCTTCCCGCTCGAAAGCGGCCACCGGCTCGCCAAGAATGAACTGCTGCGTCTCAAGAACATGCGCTACCGCTTCCACGAGTTCCTGGTGAAGCGGACGGTACTGGCGCTTGAGGTCCAGCATGGGTACCGGTTGGGCCGTTGGGGCGGGATTCTGAGGCGGGTTCGGCGCGGTTTTCACCACACCATGGTACCAGCCGTGGTGTGCGCTCCGTCCCACGCCGAGAACTGGGTTCGCCTCTTTCCCGGCTCCGAAGCGCGGCCTTTTGAATGCTCGGCGAAGCAGCCGAGGAAAGGAGCCTTCCCCCTCGGGGGAAAAGGATTTCCACCCGCTGTTACGGTAGTTGTCTTGAACACCAAAGGCTGGTCCGCGAACATTTGACTGAGGCGAAAAATGCGCCACGGTTGAAAAGGTCTGGCAAGACATATATTGTTGTCACATTGCGGGATCTGGCGGCTCCGGGGTTTCTGGCGCCGTGCCCGCCGATTTGTACACGTATCGGATATCAAGCTCTATCCAATCACTCACGAGGAAAGTAGGAGATCGGCAAATGGAGAACAAGCCGGCACAAAATATTCAGGACACGTTCCTGAACACGGTTCGCAAGGACAAAACCCCCATCACGATTTATCTGGTCAGCGGCGTCAAGCTCACTGGAAAAATCCGGTCTTTTGACAAGTATTCCGTGCTTCTGGAGAACAACAGCCAGGAGCAGTTGATCTTTAAACACGCCATCTCGACCGTGGTGAGCAACCGGAGCGTGCTGCATAGCGAGCACCGTCCGGCTGGCGCATTTTCAGGACTCGGGCCCTCAGCCGTCGCCTCGCCGGCTGCGCCGCCCGCTCCTGCCGCTATTGGGGAGCCGCGATAGCGGTCAGGGAGAGGTCACCGTTGACCGTCGAGGAAGGCCGGACCGGCGCTTCCGGCGCAGGTTCGGGATCTCCGGCGACCGAGTCTGGCCGCCGGGATGGCGGACCGGAGCGTGCCGTTCTGGTGGGGGTTGATCTTGACACCCGCTCCCGCGGCAAGCGCGCAGCCCAGGCGGGCGCGCGGCAGGCGGCTCTGTCGGCGGACCCGGAATTCCTCAATGAGGATGCGCGGGAGCCTGACGGCGCCGCCGATTCGCCGCGCTTGGCGGTTCCAGCGGCGGGTGCGCGGTCGCAGACCGAACTGGACCCGGAAGAGTCTCTCGCCGAGTTTCGCGAACTGGTGTCGAGCGCCGGCGGCACGGTAGCCGCCGAGCTGATGCAGCGCCGTGTCCGGCCCGATCCGGCCACCCTGGTCGGCGCCGGCAAGGTGGAGGAGATCGCCGGCGTCGTGGCCTCGGTCCAGGCCGACCTGGTGCTCTTCGACCACGACCTCACCCCCACCCAGTTGCGCAATCTCGAAGCTGCTCTTCCCTGCCGGGTTCTGGACCGCACGCAGTTGATTCTGGACATTTTCGCCCGCCACGCCCACACCCGCGAGGGGCAGTTGCAGGTGGAGCTGGCGCAGCTTGAGTACATGCTGCCGCGGCTGACCGGCAAGGGCAAGGCCATGTCCCAGTTGGGCGGCGGCATCGGCACCCGCGGCCCCGGCGAAACCAAGCTGGAAACCGACCGCCGGCGCATTCAAAGCCGCATCGACCACCTGAAGGGCGAGTTGGATTCGGTACGCCGCGTGCGCAAGCAGCAGCGCCAGCGCCGCGAGTCGGTGCCCGTGCCCACGGTGGCCCTGGTGGGCTACACCAACGCCGGCAAAAGCACGCTTTTCAACCAGTTGACCGGCGCCCAGGTGCTGCAATCGCCGCGCATGTTCGCCACCCTGGACCCCAAGCTGCGGGCGATCGAGCTGCCCAGCCGGCGCAAGGTCCTGCTGTCGGACACCGTGGGCTTCATCCGCAACCTGCCCCACACGCTGGTCACCAGCTTCCGCGCCACGCTGGAGGAAGTGGCCCAGGCCGAGGTGCTGCTCCACATCCGCGACGCCTCATCGACCTACGGCGAGGAACAAAAAACTCAGGTCGAAAAGGTTCTGGGCGAGCTCGATACCCTGGGCAAGCCGCGCATCGAGGTGCTGAACAAGATCGACCTGCTGGACGAGCATCAGCGTCACGGGCTCCACTCCCAGGCCCGGCTCAAGACGCATCGCGAAGTGGCCGTCTCGGCGCGCACCGGCGAAGGCATGGAGGCGCTGCTTGCGGCCATCGACGACGCCCTGCATTCGGACCCGGTCATCGACGCCGAGTTCCGGGTTCCGCAGCACGAGGGAGCGGCGCTGGCGGCCATCGAGGCGGGCATGGTCGTGCATAGCCGGGAGTACGAAGGCAACCTGGTCCGCCTCGTAGTCAGCGGTCCGGCCTCGCTGGTGGGGCGGCTGCGCAAGTTCCGCCTGCAGAGCGAATAAACTGTCCTTGATCGGCGTCTGGGGCGGCGCACAGGCTCATGCCGCGCTCTTTTGTGGCGATGAATCTTCTTGTGGCCTCTAAGATCGCGCCATCCCAGGGCAAGGACTCGCCCGCCGCGCACACATCGCCGCGTCGCCGGCGCACCCGGCGTCAAGGAGAAAGCATGAATCCGGTTCCAGGCAATGCCGGCCCCGCCATCACCACCCTTTCCAGCCGCGAGGTCTACCGCAACCGCTGGATGCGGGTGCGCGAGGATCAGATTCTCCGCTCCAATGGCCAAATGGGCATTTACGGCGTGGTGGACAAGGACGAATCCGCCATCATCCTGCCCATCGACCGGGGCCGCGTCTGGCTGGTCGAGCAGTTCCGCTACACCATCGAGGAGCGAGCGCTGGAGCTGCCCCAGGGCGGCTGGGAGATGGAGGTCGAGAACCCCGAAGAGCTGGCGCGCGGCGAGCTGAAAGAGGAGCTGGGCCTGGAAGCCGCGGAAATGACCTACCTGGGATGGCTGTGGATTGCCTACGGCTTCACCCGGCAAAGGCAGCACGTCTTTCTGGCCACCGGGTTGACCCAATCGGAGCGTGAGCCGGACGCCGAGGAGCACGACCTGGTGGTTCGCTCGCTGGGGGTGGAAGAGTTCGAGCGGATGATGCTCGCCGGCGCGATCCGCGACAACTGCACACTGTCGGCGTGGGCCCTTTACCTGCTGTGGAAGGCGCGGCAGTAGCCCGCCACGGCCCTAATTCGCCGCCGTCCTCAGCAGGGCTTCCACCTTGGCATCCAGTTCGCGGGCCACCTTCAGCGCATCCTGATTGCCATACGGCTCCAGGTAGCTGGCCATCGAATCGTAGCTGAGATGAACTCCATCCGCGCGCTGGTCGATGAGAATCGTCACCGGCGCATAGGACGCCGTGTCCGGCACATGCTCGGCCATCTTCTTCATGATGAGCGGATTGCCGATGACCAGGCGGAGGATTTTGGGCGCCTCCGCGCCGCGCGCTTTTTCGATGATCTGGCCCAGGTTGAAGCGCGCAAACTCCATGAAGCCCGAAGGCCCGATGGCGTTCTGGACCGTCTCTTCGAGTTCCTGCCAGCTCGACGCCGCGGCCACGCTCGCGCCGAACTTGCGCATATCGGGATGGCCGATGGCTTTTTCGATCACCGCCACGACCTCGCCAAACGGCCTGGCCGTAACCAGGATCAGCCTCTCTACAACAAACTTGCGAATCGCCATCGCACACCCGCCTTGCGCATTGGATGCGAACCGGGCCTGGGGCGCGCGGATTTTTATTGGGCCAGGAGGGGGATCGTGTGACCCGCGCTCGGTCCGGCCATGCTCGGCTTACCCGCGCTCTTCCATGGGAATCCAGTGCGAGGGGTAGGCCGGCCCAATGTACTCGGCCCGCGGGCGAATCAGGCGATTGTCGTCCAACTGCTCGATGATGTGGGCGGCCCAGCCGGCGATGCGGCTGATGGCGAAGATGGGCGTATAGAGGTCGATGTCGATGCCCAGCGTGGCGTAGGTCGAGGCGGAGTAGAAATCCACGTTGGCATTGAGCTTCTTGTCGGCGTTGATGTAGATCTCGATGGCCCGCGACATCTCAAACCACTTGGGCACGCCGGCGTCCTTGCCCAACTGCTCGCTCATGCGGCGCAAGTGGGTGGCGCGGGGATCTTCGGTTTTGTAGACGCGGTGGCCGAAGCCGGAGATTTTCTGCTTGGCGGCCAGCATGCTCTTGACGTATTCCACCGGATCGGCGCCGGCCTTGTCGATGGCATAGAGCAGGCGCATGACGCCTTCGTTGGCGCCGCCGTGCAAGGGGCCCTTCAGCGCCCCCAGGGCTCCGGTCACTGCGGAATGAACGTCGGCCAGGGTGGCGGCGATGACGCGGGCGGCAAAGGTGGAGGCGTTCAGCTCGTGGTCGGCGTGCAGGATAAGGGCAATGTCCAGCGTCCGGGTGGCGGTCTCGGAAGGCTTTTCGCCCCGCAGCATCCACAGGAAGTTGGCGGAGTGGGAGAGCGAACGGTCGGGCGGAACAATCTCCAGCCCCTTGCGGATGCGGTCGTAGATGGCCACCAGCATGGCGATCTGCGCGGTCAGATTGTAGCTCTTGCGCACGTTGGCGTCGTGCGAGTTGTCTTTCTCGTCGGCGTCGAAAAAGCTCAGCGCCGAGACCGCCGTGCGCAGCACCTCCATGGGCGTTGCCGTGCGGGGAAAGGTGCGCAGCATCTCGATCATGCGATGGTCGATCGACCGGGCCAGCGTCAACTGCGACTGGAACTCCCGCAGCGCCAAATGGTTGGGCAGGATGCCGTTCCAAAGCAGGTAGGTGGTCTCCTCGAAGGTCGAATTGACGGCCAACTCGTGGATATCGATTCCGCGATAGGCCAGCACGCCCGCATCTCCGTCGATCCAGCAGATCCCGGAGTTCGCCGCGACAATCCCTTCCAATCCCTTACCAGCGACAGCAGTCGACATAGCCTTTGGAAATCCCCCTTGCAGTGATTTCTGGTCCGTTGGTGCGAGGTTCCTGAGCTTCCTTGCACAGTCAGGCTCCCGCAGAGCGGTAAAGATGTTTATAACGGAACGGTTCCATGGTTGTCACGGAATCCGGGACGGCAGGGGCGCGGGGAGAGGCGCAGGCGCTCTCTGGTGCCGCATTGTGCCGTATTCGAAATCCGCCGCCGGCCAGTTTTCCCCGCACGGGAGCAGAACATTCGATATGCTGTAGATTCCCCAGAAGTGCGGGGTTGAAAACCCGCGAAATCGACACTCCGGGCCGAATCTCAGAACTGGAGCGGGATGTTCCAGGGAGAGAATTCTTTGGGCGGCGTCTAACCGGAAAGCAGGACGCCATCACACCACGAGCGGTTCGCGAGACGGGCCGCCAAGGAGAAGCACTTCATGAGCGAACTTGACAATACCCCCCGCACCTATTCCGGCGCATTGCTGGCGGCCATCGCCGTCGCCCTGCTGGCCGGATTGGGCGGCCTGATCTGGAGCTACTCACTGAGCGGCCGGCTGAGCACGCAACAAGCCGACCTGGCCGACGCCAAGCAGGAGAACGTGAAGCTGGCCGCCGAGCTGCGCGAAACCAATGCCCGCCTCAAGGTGGCCACCGAGGAACTGGGCAGCTCCCTGGGGCTGACCCAGAAGCAGATGGACGCCAAGGCCGAGGAGATCATCCGCCGCGAGTCGGCCCAGGAAGCCAACAGCCAGCGGCTGGAGTCCGCCCAGAAGCAGACCGCGCAGCAGGTGACCGCCGTGGCCAGCGACGTTTCCTCCGTGAAAACCGATGTGGGCGGCGTCAAGACCGACGTGGCCAAAACGCAGAACGACCTGGCCGCCGCCATCAGCCAGTTGACCTCCATGAGGGGAGACTTGAGCGATCACAGCAGCCTGATCGCCCGCAATCACGACGAGCTGGAAACGCTGAAGCACAAGGGCGACCGGAACTACTACGAGTTCACCCTGACCAAGGGCCAGAAGAAGCCGGTGGGAACGGTCAGCCTGGAACTGAAGAAGGCCGACAACAAGAAGAGCCGCTTTACCGTGGTGGTGTACTCCGACGACAAGCAGTACGAGAAGAAGGACCGCAACCTGAACGAGCCGTTGCAGTTCTACAGCGGCAAATCGCCCATGCTGTTTGAGATCGTGGTCAACTCGGTGAGCGCCAAGAACACCGTGACCGGCTATCTATCGTCGCCCAAGGGCGCGCCCACACCAGGCGTTCAGTAAACACGCTTCAGGCAGGTGCGCCGAGGCCGCCCAGCGCGGCCCCGGGCGCTTTCACGCTCCACCCCGCGAAGCGATCCGCGGGGTGGAGCGTGTTTTGGGGGCGTGGTGGCGTTTTTGGAATGAGACTGCCGCTGCGGACGGCGCCGCTCTATTCGGGAAAAGGCACAACCGGAGCTTTGGGCGTCAGCACCAGCTTGGGCTGGTACTGGAAGGCGAAGGTGTAGTTCAGGTCCTTGCGCGCCTCCCACTGCTGCTTGGTAAGCCGGAAGGACGAGATGATGTTGCCATCCACGGTCTGCCCTGGGGGGATGGTGGTTCTGGGAGAGAGCGCCGGCCCGTGCAGGCTGGCGAGCTCCGGATAAAGCTGGAAGACCCGCTCGTAGTCCGCCGCGATGGCCGCATAGCTGGAGCGGATCTGGTCGTCCAGCTTGGCGTTGGTGAGAACCTCGTGCAGGAACAGCGGCTGCTGGCTCTGGTTGCGCAGCTTCACGTGGGTGATCACCAGCACCTGGTCGAAGTGCTCCTTGGCCATGGGGGCGCCGTTGGCGTCGATCCCCGAGGTTTCGGTGTGCAGCGGGTGGGACCACACCTGGACAATCTCACCGGTGGCGGCCGGCGGCTTATCCCCGGCTTTCACGTAAATGGCGATGGCGATGGAAACCAGAACGGCGGCCAGGATGCCGGCGATCACCACGTGGCTCGAGCCCTTGGTGAATTCCTCGCCGCGGGCGGCATCGTCGATTTCTGCTGGAGAATCCTGATGAAGTAGGCTCATAGCGAACTTATCTTATGCCTACCCATGCAATTTGGGCCACACAATCGGATGCATTGCGGCGAAATGTCGCACGGGTTTGCACTGAGGGTGGGTACTATCGGGGCTCAGATCGAGGCCGGGGCCTGAGCGCGGCGAGAAAATCCTCCGCGCCGAGCGTGTTCAAGACCGCTTCCGGTCCCAGCCAGGCGCGCCGCAACTGGCGGATTCCGTAGTCCATCTTGCCCAGGTTGCGGGCGTCGTGAGAGTCGGAATTGATGACGATCTTCGAGCCCAGCTCCCGGGCCAGGCGCAGGTCGCGGTCGTTCAGGTCCAGCCGCTCCGGAGCGGCGTTGTGCTCGACGGCCACACCCAGTTCCGCCGCCCGGCGCAACACCACGCCCAGGTCCAGGGCGAACGGCTCGCGGCGCAGCAGCAGGCGCCCGGTGGGATGGCCCAGAATGCGCACATTGGGGTTCTCGATGGCCCGCAGCACCCGCGCGGTCATCTCTTCCCTGCTCTGCTCAAAGCGGGTGTGGACGCTGGCGATGACCACCTCCATCTGGGCCAGCACTTCGTCGTCCAGGTCCAGGGAGCCGCCGGCCAGGATGTCCACCTCGATGCCGGAGAACACGCGGATGCGGCCCTCCATCGCGCGGTCCACGGCGCGGATGCGCTCCACCTGTTCGAGGGCCCGCTTTTCGTCCAGGCCGTTGGTCATGGCCAGGTTCTTGGAGTGATCGGTGATGGCGATGTAGCCGTATCCGCAGGCCAGTGCGGCGTCGGCCATCTCGCGGATGCTGTTGTGGCCGTCGCTGGCCGTGGTGTGCATGTGCAGGTCGCCGCGAAGATCGGCCCGCTCCACCAGCCGGGGCAGGGTGTGCTGCGCGGCACTCTCGATTTCGCCCAGGTTCTCGCGCAGTTCGGGAGGAATCCAGTCCATGCCCAGCGCCGCGTAGATCTCTTCCTCGGTGGCCGCGGCCACCAGCGAATCATTGTCCAGGCGGGCCAGCGCCCACTCGCTCAACGTGTAGCCCAGCTTGAGAGCCCGCTGGCGCAGCGCCACGTTGTGCGCCTTGGAGCCGGTGAAGTACTGCAGCGCCGCGCCGTAGCTGGCCGTGGGCAGCAGGCGCACGTCCACCTGCAGGCCGCTGGACAGGTGGAAGCTGACCTTGTTTTCGCCCTTGGCGATGATGTCGTGAATGCCGGGGTAAGCGGCCACGTACTCCACCGCGGCGGTGGTATGCTCGGGCGCGCAGGCCGGCCCGGTGACGAGAAGATCTAGGTCGCCAACGGTCTCGCGGCCCCGGCGCAGCGACCCGGCGGGCGTCACCCTGTCGATTCCGCCCGAGCCAGCGCCGCCTGACTTTGCGCCGCCTGATTCAGGTCCGGAAACGCCCGGGCCGGGAAACGCCAGCAGGTAGTCCGCGATGCGGCGGGCGGCGTCCTCCGCCTCGTCGATGCGGAAGCGCCCGGCGCTGCGGCGATAGTCGTCGATGCCCTTGCGCAGCTTTTCGATCTGCTTTTCGCCCATGCGCGGCAGGCCGGCCAGGCGACCGGCGGCGATGGCCTCGGCGAGCTGGTCGATGCTGGCGATCTGGGCCGCGGACCACAGCAGGGCCACGGTCTTGGGGCCCATGCCGGGCAGCTTCAACAGCTCCAGCAGGCCCGCGCCGTACTTGGCCAGCAACTCCTCGCGCAGGGGCAGATTGCCGGTCGCGGCCATGGCCTGCAGGTTGGCGGCCATGCCTTTGCCGATGCCGGGAATCTCCAGAAGCCGGGCGGTGTCGGCCGCCGCGGCCGTCAGATCCACGGTGGTCTGCTCGGCGGCCTCGGCGGCGCGGCGGTAGCTGCGGATGCGAAAGCCATCGCCGCCGTCGATCTCCAGCAGGTCCGCGGTCTCAGCCAGCAGGCGGGCCATGGTGGGGTTGTCCATGGGAAAGGTCTCCACGCACAGGTTCGTTCAGCAAGCCAGGCCGGGAACCCGAAGATCGTCATGCAGCCGAGACGATCTCGCAAGGGCTCGCGCGCACCGAACCGGCGCGCCAACCCAACCGCGGCGCTTGTGCCGATGCTCCAGGCGCTGTGACGAGAGAACTGAATTCAGGCGCAGTTCATGCCCACCGCCTGGCGGCGGTCTCCCTTGCAGCGCCCGGCCGTCCGGCCGTCAAGCTGCGTTGTGGGCGGCGGCGTCCCGCAGCCGGATGACCGCATCCGCCTGGGGGCCTTTCTGACCTTGGACGATGTCGAACTCGACGTCATCGCCCTCTTTCAGGGTTTTGTATCCGTCCAGCTGAATTGCCGAGTAGTGGACAAATACATCCGGCCCGTCTTCGCGTCCGATGAATCCGTAGCCCTTGGCGTTGTTAAACCACTTGACCTTCCCTTTGTGCTGAGCCACAGGCCCCTGCTTTCTTGCATCTTGCGTGAGGTGGCGACGGCAAAAACCCTGGGGGGAGTGCTCATCGCTACGAACTATGACGGCGAAAAGCGAGGGAAAGGTTGTTTGAAATTGAAAAAGAGGGGTCTCACAAAATGAGACGGGCCGGCAAAGAGCACCGGCCCGCAATGGAGGTTCGATGGCGCGCGACGCCGCCGCGGCCCGCTACTTGCCGTGCTTGCCCGCGATCTGTCGGGCATACAGCAGCACGCTGGTCAGCGTCTTGCCGTCCTGAATCGCGCCCTTTGAAATCATGCTCAGGACCTCGGAGAGTTTGACCAGGCGCAACTCGATCCGCTCGTCGGATTCCGGATGCGCGTCCCCGGCCACCAGCCCCTCGGCCAGAAAGACCTTCATCGATTCGCCCAGAAAACCGGGGCTGGCGAAGTACTCGACCAGCGGCTTCCACTTCTTGGCCCGGTAGCCGGTCTCTTCCTCCAGTTCCCGCTTGGCGCCCTCCAGCGGGGCCTCGCCCACCTCCAGCTTGCCCGCCGGCAGCTCCCACAGGAAGCGGTTGGCGGCGTGGCGATACTGGCGCTCGACCACGATCCAGGGGTTCTTCTTGTTCTTGCCGTGGTCCACCGCCAGAACCACCACGCTGCCGTTGTGGCGGATAATGTCGCGGGTGGCTTCCGGGGCGCCCGGCTCGATCAGCCGGTCGCGCAGCACCTGGAACAGCGGCCCTTCGAACACCACCTCGGAGCTGAGGATCTGCGCCTTCTCCTCGACGGCGGGCTCGATCGCCTTGGCCGCCTCTTTGGTTTTGGCCGGCTTCTTCGTCTTGGCCGGCTTGTTGGCCTTGGCTGGCCGCTTCGACTTCGGCTTCAGAGCCTTGGCCGCAATGGCCTTCTGCGCCCCCTTCTTCGCCTTGGTCTTGGCGGCCTTTTTCGCCTGGGGCTTGGCGGCCTTTTTCGCCTGGGGCTTGGCGGCCTTTTTCAGCTTGGGTTTCACGGCCTTGGCCTTCTCTGCTTCAACGGCCTTTTCTGCTTTTGCTTTCTTTGCCATTTCGATCTCTCCTCCACGCGCAATTCAGCGCAATCAGATAAAGAGTATACGCACCGCGCGCAGCAAAGCTGCCGTCAATGCGCCAGTTGTGCATCGATTGGCCCGGCGTGGCATCCTTTAACAGAAGCCGATTTTTCAATTCCGCCCGCGCGCCAACCATTTTCCCGGCTTACCGGACCGCCAAGTGAATGAATTGCTGACCGCTGAGTGTCATCCCATTACCGTCGCGCCGGGTCTTCACCGGCTGTTCCTGGACTACTGTTCCGGCGCGCCGGCGGCGCGTCCCTTCTATCGCTCCCTGCCGCCGGATCGCGGCTGGACGGAGCGGCCGCCTGTTCCCGCGCACTGGCCCGAACTGGTCGAGCTGCTGGCGGCGCAGAACGCCTCGCCTTCACCGGCCGCCGCCGCCGCGCTTGAGGCCCTGCGGCAGGGCGCGGGAGTGGTGGTGACCGGCCAGCAGGTCGGCCTCTTCGGAGGCCCGCTGTTCACCCCCTTCAAAGCGGCCACGGCGCTGGCTCGAGCGCGCCAGGGGACCGCGGCCGGCCAGCCCCACGCCGCCATCTTCTGGCTGGCCAGCGAAGACCACGACTTTGCCGAGATCAACCACGTGGTCTTTCCCGCCCGCCGCGCTCTGCGCAAGCTGGTCTATGCATCGGCTCCGGAAGTCGCCTGCCCGGTGGGGGGCATCGTGCTCGACGAATCCATCCGCCCTCTGCTCGATCAGGCCTGGGAGCTGCTCGGCTCCTCCGACGCCATGGAGGCGCTGGCCGCCGCCTACCAGCCCGGCCGCACCTTGGCCCAGGCCTTCCGGGATTTCTACGCCCGGGCCTTTGCCGCCCAGGGGCTGCTGGTCCTCGACGCCGGCGGCCGGGAGTTTCACCGCATGGGCGCGCCGGTGCTCGGCGCGGCCATCGAGCGGGCCGATGAGTTGCACGCCGCCCTGCTCGACCGCAACCGGGAACTCGAAACCGCCGGCTATCACGCCCAGGTGGCCGTCGCGCCGGGGTCCAGCCTGCTGTTTCTCATCGACGAGCGCAGCGGCGCGCGGCTGGCGCTCAAGCGGCAAGCCCCCACCGCCCTGGAGCCCGATGGACTTTGGCAGGCCGGGAGGCAAAGCTTTTCCACCGCCGAGCTGCTGGGCGTGCTGGCGTCCGAGCCAGAGCGCATTTCCCCCTCGGCCTTGCTGCGCCCCGTTTTTCAGGATCTTCTGCTCTCCACCTCGGCCACCGTCGGAGGTCCGGCCGAAGTGGCCTACTTCGCCCAGTCGGCGGTGCTCTTCGAACGGATTCTGGGACGAGTCACTCCGGCTCTGCCGCGCTTGTCGGCCACCGTGGTCGAGCCCGCCATCGGAGAACTGCTGCGCAAGCTGGGGTTGACGCTCGAACAGGTTTTCGAGCAGGCCAGCCAACACGCCGGCGCCGATTCCGCCAACGCATTGGCCCAGCTTCTGGCCGCGCGCTCCCTGCCTCCCGAAGGAAAGAGAACACTGGCCGCCGCCGGCGCTGCTTTGGACGCCCAGTTGACGCCGCTGGTCCAGTGGATGCGCTCCTACGACGCGGGCCTGGGACGCTCCGCCGAAACCGCGGCCAGCAAGATGCGCTACCAGATGAACCGCCTGCGCCGGCTGGCGGCCAACTTCCAGCTCACCCGCGAAGCCGCGCTTGCCCGCCACGCCGACACCCTCGCCCAGGCGCTCTATCCTGGCGGCGCGCTCCAGGAGCGGCTGCACGGAGCGGCGTATTACTTTGCCCGCTACGGCTTCGAGCTGGCCGAGGAGTTCACCGCCCAGGCCGCCGACGCCTGCCCCGGCCATACGGCGCTGTGGCTGTGAAGGGAACAGGGGTCAGGGATCAGGGATCAGGGATCAGGAAACAGCGGCGCCGGACAGGGGCTGGGTGCCCCACCTTCGGCGCAGCCTCATCGCGCCTAAGGTGGGATACCTATAACTACTGTTCTCTATTGTCTTTTACCGGAGGCTGGCCCAGGTTTGTGCAACAAGGATGGGAAACCTCAACGGTTCGAACGTCATCCTTCTCCACGCTCCAGGCCAGAAGCCAAGCTCAACGCTGCGGCCATGTCTCCCCTGTTCCCTGTACCCTGTTCCCTAGTCCCTGTTCCCTAGTCCCTGCCCTTCAGGCCGTATAATCCTCGCGAAAGACGGCGAGGTTCCCAATGAAGCAGTTTCTCGCGCTCCTGGCTCTGGGGCTGTTGGTGTGTCCGGCGGCGCTGGCCGAAAAGGATCCCTGTGCGACGCCCGGCAACAACAACGACTTCCTGGGCATTCAGACCATCCGCCTGTGGCCCGGCGACGCTCCCCAGGCCAAGGGCAAGGCCTGCGAAGACACCCCCACCCTGACCCTCTTCGAGCCCCAGAGGGGCCACGGCAACGGCTCCGCCGTGGTGGTGCTGCCGGGCGGCGGCTATGGGGGGCTCGCGGCCAACCTGGAGGGCCGGCAGGTGGCCGACTGGTTCACCGCGCGCGGCTTTCGCGCCTTCGTGCTGAGCTACCGGCTCAGCTCCAACGGCTACCTGCTCCCCGTGCCGCTCATCGACGCCCGGCGAGCCGTACAACTGGTGCGGGCGCGGGCCAGGGACTACTTCGTTTCCCCGCATCGCATCGTCATCATCGGCTTCTCGGCCGGAGGACACCTGGCGGCGCTGGCCTCCACGCAGCCCGTTCCCGGCGCGCCGGAAGCCGAGGACCCGCTGGACCGCGTCTCCAGCCGACCGGACTTCCTGGTGCTGGGCTACCCCTGGATCGGCGCCATCTCTTCGGATACCTCGCACCTGAGCTACTGCAAGCTCTACAACGTGATGGACCGCTGCGAAGCGCTGCGCGCCGCCTACTCCCCCGACCTCTTTGTCAGCAAAGACACTCCGCCCACCTTCTGGTTCCACACCTTCAACGACGAGACGGTTCCGGTGGAGCAGGGGCTGCGCTTCTACGAGGCGCTGGTCAAGGCCGGCGTGCCGGCCGAGGCACACATCTTCGCCAACGGCCCCCACGGCACCGGCCTGGGCAAGGCCGACGCCGCCCTGGACCAGTGGCCCGGCCTGCTGGAGATTTGGCTCCGCGCCCAGGGCCTGCTGACACCCGACAAATCGGTCATCCAGCCGTAACCCGCGGGCTGGCCAGCGCGGTGCGCGAAGATTCCAGACGGAGAAGGAAATCCCGGACGAAGAGGAAGCTCCCAGACCGAGAGGAAGCTCCCGCACGGAGAAGAAGCCCACAAAAATGCCCCGGAAAGTAAGAAGCGGGCCACCGGCTTCAGGAGTGGAAGGACTTCCTGGAACCGGCTGCCCGCTGGACCCTGGACCGGGTCTAGGTGGTATGGTTAGTTTAGCCTTGTTGGAGGGGAAATCAAGCCCTTTTTTAGAACCAAGCTCCCGTTTCGTGACGGTAGTCACAGAAGGCCGCACTATCGGGCTGCGAGCGTTGACTTGACGGTTCGCCCCTGATACAAAAAAGAGTTCCACCCACGTCGGACAGAGTAAGTTTTACCGTCTGAACGACCTCAAAAATCTCATCAAGCCGGACCTGCATGCAAGCAATCATTCAACAAGCCGGGACCCTTCTGCTCTGCGCCGCGACGTTTGCTCAGCCGGCGGATGCGCAGCCTGGAATCCTCTCGCAGATCGGGGCGCTGCTGCTAGGCGCCGTGCCCACGATGCTGCTGTTTATCGCGCTGGTGGTGGCTTACCAGCTCCTGGTGCAGGGGCCCTTGTCGGCCACGCTCAAAGAGCGCCGCGCCCGCACCGTAGGCGCCCAGGAAAACGCGCACAAGGCCATTGCCGAGGCCGAGGCCAGAGCCGCCGAGTACGCGCAAAAACTCCGCCAGGCCCGCTCCGAGGTCTTCAAGATTCGCGAGCAGCGCGTGAAGCAGTGGAATGCCGAGCGCGACGGAGCCCTGGATGCCGCCCGCAAGGCTGCCGGACTCAAGGTGGGCCAGGCCAAGGGCGAGTTGGATGCCGAGGCGGCGCACGCCCGGCTGTCCATCCAGGCCTCCGCCGGGGAGCTGGCCAATCAGGTGGTTCGAGCGGTTCTGCCGCTGGCCGCCGGGGGTTCCCGTTGAAACATTCGATTGTAGACGCGAAGTTCTCCGTCCGTATCTTCCGTTTTGCCCTTTTGGCCTTCCTGGCAGCCGGTTCCATCACTGTTCCCTTCCGCCTGGTTGCGGCGGCTTCCGCCCAGGCGCCGCAAGCCCAGCCCGCGGCCGCTCCCGCCTCCGAGGCCGCAAAGCCCGCGGCCCAGACCCAGGAAGAGCAGACCAACGCCTTCCGGCTGGAAGGCCCGCTGGTCAAGGCCTCCTCAAAAGCGCTTCACCTGAGCCTGGAAACCACGGCGCGCGCCTTTGAGGTGATCAACTTCCTCATCGTCGTGCTGGGGCTCGGCATTCCCCTGGCGAGGTTCATTCCCAAGGTGCTTCGCAAGCGCGCCCAGACGCTCCAGACCGACATCGAATCGGCCCGCAAGATGACCGCGGACGCCAACACCCGGCTCAGCGCCATCGAGGCCAAGCTTGCCGGGCTGGACACCGAGATCGACAAGATTCGCGCCCAGGTCGAGGAAGAAAGCAAGCAGGACGAGGTTCGCATCAAGTCCACCATCTCGGAGGAAAGCGCCCGCATCGTGGCCGCCGCCGAGCAGGAGATTGGGGTGGCTGCCGCCCAGGCGCGGCGCGGGCTGCGCCACTTTGCCGCCGATCTGGCTATCGAGCAGGCCGCCAAGCAACTGGTCCTCACGCCGGAGGCCGACAGCGCCCTGATCGCGGAGTTTCTAGTGGACGTGGGCGCACATCAGGGAGGCGAGAACTAGATGGCAGCCTTTGTTGCACGCTACGCCCGTGCCTTTGCCGACGTGGTCGCGGACCTGAAGCTGGATACCGCCGCCCTGGACGTGCAGTTGGACGACTTTCTGGCCACCTGGGACGGCAGCGCAGAGTTGCGCGAGCTGTTTGCCAACCCCGCCGTCGCCGCCACCCAGAAGATCGCCATTCTAGACAAATTGAACGCCCGGCTGGGGCTCAGGAAAGAGCTGCGCAACCTGCTCGCGGTGCTCATCCACAACGATCGTATAGGCCAGGTCCACGAGGTGGTCCAGGCCTATCGCGCGGAACTGCAGGAACGCATGGGCATTCGCCAGGTGGAGATTGTCACCGCCCGCGCCCTCAGCGAAAAGGACCGCGGAGGGATGGTGGCTGGAATCGGAAAACTGGCCAGGGCGCGCATTCAGGCCAGCTTCTCGCTGGACGCATCCATCCTCGGCGGCGCCGTGGTCCGCATCGGCTCCACAGTGTACGACGGTTCGGTCCGCGGACGGTTGGAACGGTTGAAGGCAGCATTGATCGCCGGCTGAAGCCGGCAGTGGTCAGTAATCAGTGGTCAGTGGTCAGTTTTCGGTGACCCTTGACTGGCAAACAGTGATTGGTAATCAGTAGCAAGTGATCGGTAGCCGGTGGTCAGCAGTCAGTAATCGCTAAGCATTTACTGACAACTGATCGCTGACAACTGACAACTCAAAGGAAACAAATGGCTCAGATCAAGGCAGACGAGATTACGCAACTCCTTCGCGAGCAGATCGCGAATTACGACTCGAAGGTCCAGGTCGACGAGGTCGGAACGATCACATCGCTCGGCGACGGCATTGCCCGCCTGCACGGGCTGGACAAGGTCATGGCCGGCGAACTGCTCAGCTTCCCGCACGGCATTGCCGGGCTGGCTTTGAGCCTCGAAGAGGACCAGGTCGGCGCGGTGGTTCTGGGCGACTACACCGAGCTCAGCGAAGGCGACGAGGTCAAGCGCACCGGCACCATTTTGAGCGTCCCGGTGGGCGAGGGCATGATCGGCCGCGTGGTCAACGCTCTGGGTCAGCCCATCGACGACAAGGGCCCCATCGCCTCCACCCAGTCGCTGCCCATCGAGCGCCTGGCCCCCGGCATCATCGACCGCCAACCGGTCCGCGAGCCCATGGCCACCGGACTCAAGGCCATCGACGCCATGATTCCCATCGGCCGCGGCCAGCGCGAACTGATTATCGGCGACCGTCAGACGGGCAAGACCGCCGTGCTGCTGGACACCATCATCAACAACGCCAAGAACGATCTGATCTGCATCTACTGCGCCATCGGGCAGAAGCGGTCCTCCATTGCTCAAGTGGTCCAGACGCTGACCGAAGCCGGCGCCATGGGCCATACCGTCATCGTGGCCGCCTCGGCCTCCGAGCCCGCGCCCATGCTCTACATCGCGCCCTACGCGGCCACCGCCATCGGCGAGTTCTTCCGCGACTCGGGCCGCCATGCGCTGGTCATGTACGACGATCTCTCCAAGCACGCCATGGCCTACCGCGAGATTTCGCTGCTCCTGCGCCGTCCGCCGGGCCGCGAAGCCTATCCGGGCGACGTGTTCTATCTCCACTCGCGCCTGCTCGAACGCTCGTCCAAGATGAGCAACAAGAAAGGCGGAGGCTCGCTCACCGCTCTGCCGGTCATCGAGACCCAGGCCGGCGACGTTTCGGCCTACATTCCCACCAACGTCATTTCCATCACCGACGGCCAGATCTTTCTCGAAACGGACCTGTTCAACTCCGGCGTCCGTCCGGCCGTCAACGTCGGCCTTTCGGTTTCGCGCGTCGGCTTCTCGGCGGCCATCAAGGCCACCAAGCAGGTGGGCGCGACCCTCAAGCTCGACCTCGCGCAATATCGCGAACTGGCCGCCTTTGCACAGTTCGGCTCGGACCTCGACCCGCTCACCCAGAAGCAGCTCAACCGCGGCCAGCGCCTGACGGAATTGCTCAAGCAGCCGCAGTTCCAGCCGCTCACCTGGCAGCAGCAGGTGGTGATCCTCTTCGCCGGCACCCAGGGCTACCTGGACGACTTCCAGGTTTCCGACATTCACGCCTACGAAGTTGGCCTCTACAAGTACTTCGAGAGCGGGCAATCGGCGCTCATGGACGAGTTGACCAAGGAAAAGAAGCTGGACAACCTGCGCGACAAGCTGCACGCCGCGCTCAAGGAATACTCCGCCAACTTCAAGGCGGAGCTTGAGGCCGCGGCAAAGGCGTAGAAGAACGAGTTGTCAGTGGTCAGTGGTCAGTAAAAGCCAGGACGCTGAAGACTGACAACTGACAACTGATTACTGATTACTGGAAGAACAATGGCAAACGTACTCGATCTACGACGCCGCATTCGCAGCGTGAAAAACACGCGGCAGATCACCAAGGCCATGAAGATGGTCTCGGCGGCCAAGCTGCGGCGTGCGCAGGAGCGGGCTCTCTCGGCCCGGCCCTACGCCAGGATGATCACCAGCGTACTGGAGTCGCTGACCCGCCGCGTCGATATCTTCGACGAGGCCACCGGCAACCTGCGCCACCCCCTGTTTGCCACCCGGCCCGAAAAGCGGGTCCTGCTGATCATCGTCAGCGGCGACAAGGGATTCGCGGGCGCATTCAACGCCAACATCCTCAAGACCGCCTTCCAGTTCATCTCCGGCAATCCAGACAAGGAGATCGACATTGAGGCCGTGGGCCGCAAGAGCCGCGACCTGATGCGCCGCCGCTATCCCGTGGCCGTCTACACCGAGCAGACCGACGAGGCAGGAGGCACGCGCCAAGTGCGCGAGCGCCATGCTCCGATCGAGGTCACCGGAGACCATCCCGGCATGTTGCTGAAGCTTGAAACCAGCCGCGTGCAGGAGCTGGCCGAAAGCGTCATCTCCCGCTACGTGCATGAGGAAATCGACGCCGCCTACATCGTCTACAACGAGTTCAAGTCGGTCATCTCGCAGCGGCTGGTGGTCGAAAAGCTGCTGCCCATCATGAAGATTGGCATTCCGCAGATCGCCGGCGCCGTCGAGCCCAGCGAAGAAGAGCGCGAACGCGCCGCCGAGGCCGCACTTTCTGCCGGCATCGCCATCGAGCCGGTCGACACCGCCGCGGCCGACGAGGAATCGCGCAAGTTCGGCACCTCGCAAGTGGACTACATCTACGAGCAGCCGGCCGATGAATTGTTCAACGGCCTGCTGCCCCAATACATTGCTTCCATGCTCTACCACTCCATGACCGAGTCGGTCGCCGCCGAGCACGCAGCCCGCATGACGGCCATGGATTCGGCAACCAACAACGCCTCGGACATGATCGACGCGCTCACGCTGCATATGAATCGCGTGCGCCAGGCGGCCATCACCAAGGAGATCATCGAAATTGTTTCCGGCGCCGCGGCGCTGTAATGAACAGCTTCTAGCTGCTAGCTTCTAGCCTCCAGCTTTCCCTGCTGAATTCCCAGTCGGAAGTGGATTTGGGGTTAGAGCGGCAAAGAAAAGAGCTAGAAGCTGGAAGCTAGTAGCTAGGAGCTTTTGAATATGGCAGAAAACATCGGCAAGGTAATTCAGGTCAGCGGTCCCGCGGTGGACGTGCAGTTTGAAGAAGCGACGATGCCGCCCATCTACCAGGCGCTGCGCGTCACCAGCGAGGGCTTCACCGTGCCCACGCCCATATCGGTCATTCTCGAGGTGCAGCAGCACCTGGGCGAAGGCCGCGTGCGCACCGTGGCCATGGAAGGCACCGAAGGCATGGTCCGCGGCATGAAGGCCATCGACCTCGGCGGCCCCATCAGCGTGCCGGTGGGCAAGCAGACGCTGGGCCGCGTCATCAACGTCATCGGCGAGCCGGTCGACGAGCTGGGCCCCATCGGCGAAGAGGGCCGCATGCCTATCCATCGCCCCGCCCCCCTGTTCGACGAGCAGTCCACCCACGAGGAGATGTTCGAGACCGGCATCAAGGTCATCGATCTGATCCAGCCCTTTTTGAAGGGCGGCAAGATCGGCCTCTTCGGCGGCGCCGGCGTGGGCAAGACGGTCGTCATCATGGAACTGATCAACAACGTGGCCAAGAACCACGGCGGCTATTCGGTGTTTGCCGGCGTGGGCGAGCGTACCCGCGAGGGCAACGACCTTTGGCTCGAGATGTCCGAGTCCGGCGTCATCAAGCCCGGCGACTGGGCCAACTCCAAATGCGCTCTAGTGTACGGCCAGATGACCGAGCCGCCTGGAGCCCGTCTGCGCGTGGCCCTCAGCGCTCTGACCGTCGCCGAATACTTCCGCGACGTCGAAGGCTCCGACACGCTGCTCTTCATCGACAACATCTTCCGCTTCACCCAGGCCGGCTCCGAGGTTTCCACGCTTCTCGGCCGCATGCCTTCGGCCGTGGGCTACCAGCCCAACCTGGCCACGGAAATGGGCGAATTGCAGGAGAGGATCACCTCCACCAGCAAGGGTTCCGTCACCTCCGTCCAGGCAGTCTACGTGCCGGCTGATGACTTAACGGATCCGGCTCCGGCCACCACCTTTGCTCACCTGGACGCGACCACCGTGCTCAGCCGCCCGCTGTCGGAACTCGGCATTTACCCCGCCGTCGATCCGCTGGCCTCCACCTCGCGCATTCTTTCCGCGCGCATCGTGGGCCAGGACCACTACGACGTGGCCCAGGGCGTCAAGCGCATCTTGCAGCGCTACAAGGACCTTCAGGACATCATCGCCATTCTGGGCATAGACGAGTTGTCGGAAGAAGACAAGCTCACCGTGGCCCGCGCCCGCAAGGTGCAGAAGTTCCTTTCGCAGCCGTTCCATGTTGCCGAGCAGTTCACCGGCATCCCCGGAGCGTATGTGAAGGTCGCCGACACCGTGCGCAGCTTCAAGGAGATCATCTCGGGCAAGTACGACGACATCCCCGAGCAGGCCTTCTACATGAAGGGCGCCATCGAGGAAGTGCTGGAAACCGCCGAAAAGCTCAAAGCGTCGGTGTAAAGACAGTTGTCAGTGTTCAGTTGTCAGTGGTCAGTTAGTGCGAGGCGCGGTAGACGGTCTTTAACTGACGACTGACAACTGACAACCGATCACTGAAGGGATTCTATGGCAGACGAGACAAATCAACTCCGCGTACGGCTGGTCACGCCGGAGCGCACCCTCTTCGACCACCCGGCCTCCGCCGTCGAGCTGCCGGCGAAGAACGGCTACATGGAAGTGCTCTACGGCCACGCGCCGCTGGTGGCCGAGCTGGGCGCGGGCGACGTGACCCTGCACGGCGGACCGGACGGCGACCAGACCTACAACGTCAGTTGGGGCTTTGTCGAGGTTCTGCCCGACCGGGTCACCATCCTGGCCTCCGACGCCCTCAAGCCCGAGGAGATCGATGTGCCCCGCGCCCAGCAGCAACTGGGCCGCGGCCTCAAGGAGTGGAAGGAAGCCGGTGACAGCGAAGACGCCTACACCGAGGCCCTCCGCGTCATCTCCGAAGCCGAAGCCAAGCTGGCCACCGCCTCTGAAAAACACTAAACGAACCGCACTGATTTCCGTTTCATCTTAGAAAGGCCCTGCTCACCAGAGCAGGGCCTTTTTTAGTGCCTATCGCAAGGTAGCGCCGGCCTCCCGGCCGGCTGTGCCGCGGACCTCCCGGTCCACGGCAGTACTCTACACCACCAGGAAAAATCCCCCGGTTCTCTGACCGCTTGAAGCTATCCCAACTTGGGTGCCCCATCCATTCCGCAGCTTCATCGCGGAATGGGTGGGAAGGCGACAAAATCATGCGGTCACAGACCTAGTAGCTCCTCACCCACTCCAGAATCGACCGCACCGCGACGCCGCTGGGCCCTTTGGCGATGTAAGGCTTCGAATCTTCCACCCAGGCCAGCCCCGCGATGTCGAGGTGAATCCACGGCGTGTCTTCGGCAAACACCTTCAGGAACTCGGCGGCGGTGATTGCGCCGCCCCAGCGCCCGCCGGTGTTCTTGATGTCGCCGATGTCGCTCTTGATCATCTCGGCGTACTCCTCGCCCAGCGGCAGCCGCCAGAACTTCTCGCCTGAAGTAGCCAGCGCGCCCTCGAACTTGCCCCAGATCTGGTCGTCGTTCGAGAAGCCCCCGGCCGTGATCATGCCCAGCGCCACGACGCAGGCCCCGGTCAAGGTGGCGGCGTCAATCAGGTGCGTCGCGCCAAGCTGCCGGGCGTAGGTGAGCCCGTCGGCCAGAACCAGCCGACCCTCGGCGTCGGTGTTGATGATCTCGATCGATTTCCCCGACATGGCGATCTGCACGTCGCCGGGCTTCTGCGCCTTGCCGTCGGGCATGTTTTCAGCGGCGCAAACCACTCCGATGACGCGCACCCGCGGCTTCAGCAACGCAATGGCGCGCATGGCGCCAATCATCGCCGCGCCACCCGCCATGTCGTACTTCATCTTTTCCATGTTGTCGCCGGGCTTCAGCGAGATGCCGCCCGAGTCGAAGGTGATTCCCTTCCCCACCAACCCCAGAATCGGACCGTCGGTCACCCCTTCCGGCTCATATCGCAGCACAATCAGCGCCGGCGGCTCCTCGGAGCCCTGCGAAACGCTCCAGAAAGCGCCCATCTTCAGCTCGTGGAGCTTTTCGGTGGAGTGCACCTCCCAGCCCAGGCCCACTTCGGCGGCCATCTGCGCGGCTCTCTGGCCGAGGATGGTGGGCGTCAGCTTGTTGCCCGGCTCGTTCACCAGCGTACGGGTGAAGTTCTGGCTCTCGCCTACGATGACGCCCTCGGCAAAGGCCGCCTTCAGGGCTGCCTGGTCTTCCGCTGCGGAAGCGGCCAGGGTAAAGGACTCGACGCTCAGGTCCTTGCGGTCGCTGCGATAGGTGTCGGGATCGAAGTCGCCCACCAGCGCGCCCTCGACGGCAGCCCTTGCGCCTGGCGCGGGCGGAACCTCTTGCAGTTCCGGCAGCGACAGAGCCACTTCGCGGATGCCCCGCGGCTTGGCGAAGCGAACCGCGGTGCCGGCGGCCGAGCGAACGGAGTTGGCCGTGACCTTGGCCTGCTTGCCCAGGCCCACGATCAGCAGGCGCTTGGCCATCAGGCCGGCCGGCGCGTGCAGCAGCAGCGTTTCATTGGCGCCGGCCTTGAATTCCCCGCTGGCCAGCACGGCGGCGACAGCAGCCTCGACCGCGGAGTCCGAGGTCAGCAGCACGGGAAATGGTTTGGCGTCGGGCCCTTTGGCGGTTTGGGTGTCGGCGGCCAGAACGGCCAGCAGTTCAGTCTCGATTCCGGCTAGAGGGGCGAAAGTCAGTTGGGTCCGCATGGGTCCCATTATTTCACTCGGGAGTGCGCCTGAGAGAATAGGCCGCCACCGGAACTTTGCGGTTTCCTTGATCCTTCAGCGCAAAGAGCGGCAGGTTGGACTCCCCCGGCCCACCCTTCGCCCCCTCCCCCGACCCCGTTCCCCCGCAAGAAAAGACAGAAAAAACTCGCGCCCATGAGGGAGTTCCCGTTTTTCTGTCGCTAACCATCACAGAGGCCCCCCAAAATCCCCAGGCCTCAGCCCATGGAGACTGCAATGACCCCCAACACCCGCGCCTTCCGGCACGCCCTGCACTTTGCCAACCGCAAGCCTGAAACCCTGCTGAAAGGCGCACTCGCCCTCATCGCCCCGCTGGCCCTCACCCTGGCCATCGGCTGCGGCGGAACCAGCACCGTCAAGACCACCACAACCACCCCCACCCCGGTCCTCGACAAGGCCCTCTGGGTCGCCAACGGCGCCAATGTCGTCGAGTTCATCCCCGCGCAGTTGGCGGCCGGCGTCAGCGACCCCGCACCCCACCTGGCCATCAACTCCGCCGCCTTCGGCGCTCCCCAGGGAGTCACCTTTGACGCCACCGGCAATCTCTGGGTCATCGACGGCGGCACCGTAGCCGGCGGCGGCACGGTCCAGCCCGCACTCCTCGAGTTCACCGCCGCCCAGCTTGCCAACCTGGGGAAGGTCAACAACCCTTCTCCCGCCATCGTCATCCACTCCACCAACTTCACCTTCCCCCAGCAGGCTGTCTTTGACGCCACCGGCAACCTCTGGGTCTCCGACAACGGCAGCAACGCCGTTTTCGTCTTCACACCCACCCTGCTTGCCTCGCCCAGCCCCAACGCCCGGCCCTTCATCGCCCTCGCTTCCAATCCGGCTTTCAACGGCCCGCTGGGCATCGCCTTCGACGCCACCGGCAACCTCTACGTCGCCAACAACGGCTCCACCACCATCTACCGCTTCAATGCTGCCAATTTGCCCACGACCGCGAGCTCCGTTACCCTCGCGCCCGACGTCACTCTCACCGACGACGGCGCTGGCTCCATCCAGGCTCCCTGGGCCCTGGCCTTCGACTCCAACGGCGACCTGTGGTCCAGCAACGCCAATCCGCCCAACACCCTGGTCGAGTTCACTCCCACGCAGCTCGCCGCCGGAGGCACTCCAACCCCGTCCATCACCCTCTCCAGCGTCGCCGTCCAGACCAACCAGACCCTGGTGGCCCCCAATGGCATCGCCTTCGACAACCTGGGCGACCTGGCCGCGGCCAGCTCGGCGGCGCCTTTCGGCATCGCCGACTTCGCCAAGTCCCAACTGGCGCCCACCACCAGCGGACCCGCGCCTTCCACCTTCCTGGTGGGTGCCACCACCACCCTCAACGCCCCGGCCGGCGTCACCTTCGGCCCCGTCGTCGAGTAAAACCGATCCCCCTGCGCGCCCTCGGCAACCACCGGGGCGCGCAACCACGGCGCGAAAAGCTCACAGGCCAGACTGGCGGCTTCCCGTTTTGGCTCGGGGACCTGCCAGAAGCCCCGCCCCGGCGCGCGGACCTGCGCGCGCCGGGGCGGAGGCGCGTCAAGGGCGCCCGGCGCCTGGTTCAGACGCGTTCAGTTCAGATTGGATCAATTGGACCTACGAAAGCAGAGCGGAGCCCGAAACAGCTCCCTCAGCGCCCCATGCGGTGCTTGCTGGCGTTCACCGCGGCCCGGGCCTCGCGGTCGCCTTCCCGCTTCTTTTCCGTCTCCCGCTTATCCCAGTCCTGCTTGCCCTTGGCCACGGCCAGTTCGCACTTTACCCGCCCGTTGCGAAAGTAAAGCCGGGTGGGGATGAGCGTGTGACCCTTGATCTGCGTCTTGGAGAGTAGCTTGCGAACCTCTTCGCGATGCAGCAGCAGCTTGCGCGTCCGCGTGGCGTCATGGTTGGCGATATTGCCGTGGGAGTAGGGACCGATATGCACGTTGAGCAGAAACGCCTCGCCATCCTTGATGAGGCCGTAGGAATCCTTCAGATTGGCCTGGCCCTCGCGAATGGACTTGACCTCCGTCCCGCGCAGCGCCACGCCCGCCTCATACCTCTCCAGGATGAAGTAGTTGTGGCTGGCCATGCGATTATGCGCCGCGTCCCGCTCGCCGCTGGCCACAGGGTCGCGCGGCTTGGCCGGCTTGGCCGGGCCCGACGGGGCCTGGGGAACAATTACGTGGCTGGTTTGGCGCGCCATCGGCAAGCAACCTCGAATCTCAATCGTAGCATTCATGCGGCCCAGCGCCGCCGAACTGCGGGGCTTTGCTAAAATGGGGCATCGTTGGATGGGGAATACCATCAACAGGAATTGCGTCAGGGGCCGCCAAGGCAGCCCGCAGGGGTTCGGTGCGCAGTGCGGGCCGGCCGTGACGCCTGGGAGTTCGATGAACCGCCGCGCTTTCGCTCCGGCTGCGTCTGGATCCGTTCTTTCCAGATCCATTTTCTCGGGAGCCGCTTTCTGGATTACGCTTTTTGCCGCCCTGGCCGTCTTCGGCCCGGCCACGGTTGTGCTGCGCGCCGAATCGGCCAACACCTTCTTCAAGCGCGGCGAAACCGCCGAGGCCCGCGAGGACTACGACGCCGCCTTTGACCTGTTTCAAAAGGCCTACGCCAAAGACCCCAAGGACCTGCGCTATCGCACCGCCCTCTACCGCGTGCGCGTGACCGCCGGGTCCATGCACATGACCAAGGGCCGAAAGCTGCTCGAGGGCGGCAACGAACAGGACGCGCTGGCCGAGTTCCTGCACGCCGCCGAGATCGACCCCGGCAATGAGGCCGCCCAGCAGGAGATCGCCAGGGTCAGAAAAAAGCACGGCGAGGCGACCCTGACCACCGAAACCAGCATCCAGGAATCGGCCGGCAACCAGGAGGAAATCAACTCCATGGGCGCCCCGGCCACCCTCAAGCCGATGTCCAACGAGCCGCTCACCCTGCACATGTCCGAAGACGCCAAGGTGATCTACCAGGCCGTGGGCAGGGCGGCCGGAATCAACGTCCTCTTCGACCCCGACTACACCTCCAAGCGGGTGCAGGTGGACCTGAACAACGTCTCGCTGCTGGACGCCTTGCGCATCGTCGGCACCATGTCCAACACCTTCTGGCGCCCGGTCACCGAAAACACCATCTTCGTGGCCCAGAACACCCGCGCCAAGCGCACCGAGCTGGATGAGCAGGCGGTTCAAACCTTCTACCTCTCCAACGCCTGGCAGCAGAACGACCTCACCGATGTGCAGACCGCCATCCGCAACGTCCTGCCCAACACCAAGGTCTACGGCGTCCCCAGCCAGAACGCCATCGTCATGCGGGCTACGCCCGACGAGCTGCTGCTGGCGCAAAAGCTGGTCAACGATCTCGATAAGGCGCGTCCCGAGGTGGTCGTCGACATCGCCGTCCTCGAGGTCAGCAAAAACTGGGAAAAGTCCCTGGGCATCAGTTGGCCCAGCAGCGTCGGCCTCGCCTTGCAGGCGCCCAGCAGCACCACCAACACTTCCAGCTCCTCTTCCAGTACCTCCTCCACCACGTCCCCCACTCTCTACGACCTGGCGCACCTCAAGGCTTCGGATTTTGCGGTGACCGTGGGCTCGGCCACCCTCAACCTCCTGCTCACCGACTCCAACACCAAGGTGCTCCAGAATCCCCGCATCCGCGCCACCGACCAGCAAAAGGCGACCATGAAAATTGGCTCGCGCATCCCCATCGCCACCGGCTCCTACCAGACCGGCGCCGCCACCGCGGTGGTCAGCTCGCTGGTCAATACCCAGTTCCAGTACCAGGACGTGGGTGTGAATATCGAAATGACGCCCACCGTCCACTTCGACCACGATGTCACCATCAAGGTCAAGATCGAAGTCACCTCGCAGAGCGGTTCGGTCACCATCAGCGGCGTCACCGAGCCCATCCTGAGCCAGCGCGTCGTCGACCAGGTCATCCGCCTGCGCGAGGGCGAGGCCAACATCCTCGGCGGCATTCAGGACAAGCAGGATCAGGTCAGTCTCAACGGCATCCCCGGCCTGAGCTCGATTCCGATTCTGAAGTATGTCTTCGGCTCCAGGGATCACACCATTACCGACGACGAAATCGTCTTCGTGGTGGTGCCTCACATTGTCCGCTCGCAAACGCTGGACTCGGTCAACCTGCGCACCATCGACACCGGCGTGGGCACCTCGATCGAGCTGCGCCATGTTCCGGCCGAGGGCGCTGGCACAACACCCGCGACCGCGCCGGCAGCTCTTCCCGGGCGTCCGCAATCGAGCCTCCGTCCCGGCATCGGCGCACTTCCCGGCCAGACCGCCCAGGCGGCGGCTCCGGCGGCCATGGCCGAACTGAGAGCGGCGGCCCAAAACAACGGCAGCATCCCCCCGCCCGCGGCCCAGCAGGCGCCGCAACAGGCCGCGCCGATGAGCCTGGCGCTCACTCCCACACCCGGTCCGGTGGCCGTCGGCGCCACTTTCAAGGTGCCGGTCATGCTCAGCGGAGCGAGCGACATCTCCTCGGTCCCCATGCAGATTCAGTACGACCCGGCCAGGCTTTCGCTGGTCAACGTGGAGAGCGGAGACTTCCTCAGCCGCGACGGCCAGGCCGTAGCCCTGGTCCATCGCGACGACGGCCCGGGCTCCATCACCATCAACGCCGCCCGCCCGCCGGGCGCGGCCGGGGTGAGCGGAATCGGCGTGGTCTGCGTCTTAAGCTTTCAGGCCAAGGTGGCTGGAGAGAGCGCCATCGCCATTACCCGGCCCGCGCCGGCAGCCAGTTCTCCAGGGCAGCCGCCGCCCGCCGGCTCACGGGTCAGCATCGTTGCGCAGTAGACTGAGGAGGCCATGAAGCAATCCCGGCCAATCCGCATTCGCGCCGCCAGAGAGCGGGGACTCACCCTGGTCGAGTTGATGGTGACCGTGGCCATCCTCTCCATCCTGGCCTCGGCGGCGATCCCGGTGACGAACTTCGTCGTGAAGCGCCAGAACGAGCGCATGCTCCACTACGACCTGTGGATGATGCGCGACGCCATCGACCACTACAAGGACGCAGCCGACCGCAACGCCTTCCAGATCAAGGTGGACAGCCAGGGCTATCCGCCCGACCTGGAGACGCTGGTCAACGGCGTCGACGTCCAAGGCAAAAAGGTGAAGTTTCTGCGCCACATTCCGGTGGACCCGATGACCGGCAAGGCCGAGTGGGGCTTGCGCTCCATGCAGGACGATCCCACCTCGGACTCCTATGGCGGCCAGAGCGTATTCGACGTATATTCGAAGTCCATGGGCACCGCCCTGGACGGCACCAAGTATTCGGACTGGTAGGCGGCGAACGGCGTTAGCGGTGATAGCGGTGTTAGCAGCAAGCGGGTTCAACCAGGTTGGCGTATGAGCGAGATCAACTCCACTAACACGCGCGAAGCGCAGCAAACTCCGCTAACCCCGCTGGAAATAGAGGTTTCAGTGCGCAGGATTCCCAAACAAGACTTGGGCTTTACGCTGATCGAGTTGATGATCGTCATGGCCATCATCGGCGTACTGGCCGCGGTGGCCATACCCCGCTTCGCCGCCGCCATCCAGCAGGCCCGGGAAGCCGTGCTCAAGGAAGACCTGCACGTGCTGCGCGAGGCCATCGACTCCTACACCATGGATAAGCAGAAGGCGCCGCAGTCGCTCGACGACCTGATCACAGACGGCTACCTGAAAGCCATCCCCGAGGACCCCATGACCCACAGCAAGGAAACCTGGGTCACCGACACCAGCGATTCCCTGCACTCCGTGGACCAGACCGACCCCGGAATCGACGATGTCCACTCCGGCGCCCAGGAGATGGGCTCCGACGGCCAGCCCTACTCCTCCTGGTAGGCGCGCGACATGGCGGTGCGGAACGGTCAGGCGCCGAACCGCGCACCCAACGCAAAATTCGGATTTTTGAAAGGCGCGGCCTCCACTGCGCCAACCCGCCCCACCGCGGCCTGACAAACCCATGCCAACCCACCCGACCCTGCCTCCCGCATTCGCGTTCATCTCCCAGGTTGAGCGGTTCTACGCGGGCCTGATTTCCGCCGCCAACCCCGGCCCCGAGCCCAGCCTGGGCGGCAAACTTTTCTATGCCGGAGAACTGGACACCGCGGGCCGCGCCATGGTGGTCGCCGCCAACATCGCCGGCGCCGCCACGCTCACCGCCTCAGCCGACCCCATGGCGCGGAAGCAGGCCATCCGCGACGGGGTGGTGGACTTTCTGGTGACCTCCCTCGACGAGGCCCTGCGCATCCTCAAAAATGAGCTTCGCCAGCGGCAGACGGTGGCGGTGGCGGTGGCGCTCGCGCCGGGCGCCTCCGAAGCCGATTTCGCCGGCGAGATGCGGCGGCGCGGCGTCGCCCCCGACCTGCTTCGGCCCGCGGCTGCCGCGGAGCCGCCGCGAAGCGGAAATGGCAGAGAGTTTCTGGTCGCCTTCAGCGTGCCCGCGGCCCCGGCCCGGTGGCTTCCCAAACTCGACGCCATGGCCGCCGATTGCCTCGGCCCCGAGGACGGGCAGGCCCGCCGCTGGCTGCGCCTGGCCCCCCGCTACCTGGGCCGGCTGGCCCAGGGCATGCGCCTGCTGCGCTGCAATCAGAAGGCTGCAGCGAACTTCGCCGCCCTGGCCGAGCAGGCACAGCTTGGCGTTGCGGTGGAGATTTTTGCGCCGGAGGGACAATCGCTGGATTTTCCAAGCGGCGAACCACCCGCATCCACCGGGTAGCGCAATCCGCCGGGTGCCGGGTGCCCCATGCCTCGCTGTCAAGTGCCGGGACATGGTTTACATTTTGTCTCCAGACAATCTCCAGAGACAATGTGTAAAGGATGTCATGGAACTGAACACCCTAGCTTTTGGGGACCAGGGAAACCACGAACCTCTCACAGCAACGCCGCCGCACCGCAGGTGCCACGAACCTCTTACAGCGAGATTGGCTGCACCGCAGGCGCCCCGGCCGCTTCAATGCGGGTCCAGAGTTCCTTCACCCCGTAGCCCGTCTTGGCCGAGATGGGCAGCAGCTCATCCAGTTCCAGCCCCTCCTTGAGAGCCAGCAGATTGCGGGTGCGCTCGTTGCCGCTCAGCCGGTCGATCTTGGTGGCCACCACGGCAATCTCCCGGCCCTCGGCCCGGAGCCAGTCGATCAACTGCCGGTCGCTGTCCTGCGCCGGCACATTCGAGTCCACCAGGCATACGCACAGCTTGAGCGTCGAGCGAATGGAGAGGTACGGTTCGATGAAGGCCGGCCAGCCGGCAGAAATCGACTTTGAAATCTTGGCGTAGCCGTAGCCGGGCAGGTCGGCGAACACCAGCTTCGGCCGCTGGCCGGGGTCCAGCAGGGCAAAGAAGTTGATGGCCCGCGTGCGGCCCGGCGTCGAGGAGACTTTGGCCGCCTTCTCGCCCACCAGTTCGTTCAGCAGGCTCGATTTGCCCACGTTCGAGCGGCCCAGAAAGGCAATCTCCGGCACATCCGGCGCGGGAAACTGCTCCGCCGCCATGGCCGATAGCAAAAACTGTGTCGTATAGCGCATAGGTTAGGGGATAGCCGGCGAGCGCGTCAGCAAGTCGAGCCGGCGCACAGGCGGAGACCTCTAGCTTGAGGATACAGGATGGGCCACACGGTCGAGGCCGCGTCCCGCACCGGCCGCTCAGCCTGCTCCTGCTCTTGGATTTCCCTAGGCGACTACAGCCTCAGGCGCACTAAAGCTCTTCTCGATGCTGGGCAGGCGCAGGCCCAGGGTCACTCCGCGCAGCGCCATGAAGCAGCAGAAGGCGAACCACAGGCCGTGATTGCCAAACCATCGTTCCAGCACCACGGCCAGCGCCAGGTAGCCGGCAAACGAGATCACCATGGAGTCGCGCAACTGGCGGGCTCCGGTTGCGCCAATGAAGATGCCGTCCAACTGAAATCCCCACACCGCGACCAGCGGCATGGCCACCGTCCAGGGCAGGTAGCGGAGGGCCAGCAGCCGCACCGCTTCCTGATTGGTGAAGAGGCGGATGAGTTCGCCGCCGAAGGCCAGGTAGGCGAGGGAAATCAATGCGGCCACGACGCCAGCCGAGACAGTCGAGGCGCGCAGGACGGCGCGATAGTCGCCCAGGCGGCGAGCGCCGATGGCCTCGCCCACCAGCGCCTCGGTCGCGTTGGCAAAGCCGTCCAGCGCATAGGAGGCGAGGCCGTGCAGGTTCAGGAGCACGGCGTTGGCGGCCAGAATGGCGTCGCCCGCGCGCGCTCCGGAGCGGGTAAACCAGGCGTAAGCCGCCACCAGGCTCAGGGTGCGCAGCAGAATGTCGCGATTGAGCGCAAACAGGCGGCGCAGGCTGGGGGCGTCGGCCAGCTCGTGCCAGCCCACCCGGCTAGTTTCGCCGGATGGGCTGGCGGAGAGCATTCTCGATTGCATGAGAATGGCCAGCCCGAGGAACAGGCCGGCCCAGTCGGCGGTCAGGGTGGCGGTGGCGATGCCGGCCACGCCCCAGTGGAGCCGCATCACCAGCCACAGGGCGACGGCCACGTTGACGGCGTTGATGGCGGCCTGCACGGCCAGGGCGGTACGGGCCCGCTGCCGGCCCAGCAGGACGCCCAGAATTACATAGTTGGCCAGTGCCGCCGGGGCCGACCAGATGCGAATGTGGCAGTAGACGGCCGCGTTCCGCGCTACCTCAGGCCCGGCGCCGAGCAGGGCTATGGAAAGCGAGATCAGCGGCCCCCGCAGCGCCAGGACCACGGCTCCAATGGCCACGGACGACAGCAGGGCGCGGGCAAAGTGCAGTCGCAGGCTTTGATGGTCGCGCGCGCCGTGCGCCTGGGCCACCAGGCCCGTGGTGCTCATGCGCAGAAAGCCGAAGGTCCAGAAGACGGCATTGAAAAAGATGCCGCCCACGGCCACTCCGCCCAGCGCCGCCGGCCCCGGCAGATGGCCGGAGAGCACGGTGTCCACGGTCGAAAGCAGCGGCTGGGTCAGGTTGGAGAGGATGAGCGGAATCGCCAGCAGGAAAACCCGCCGGTACCAGTAGGCCATGGGAGAGATTGTACCGGTAGCTACAAAGGCGGGTGTTCCACAAAGGCGGGTGTTCCACAAAGGCGGGTGACCGAGAGAGGCGGGTGACCGAGAGAGGCGGGTGACCGAGAGAGGCGGGTGCCCCACCTTCGCCGATTCGCGGCTGTTTGCGAATCGGTTAAGGTGGGATATGGGGTTGCCCCCTTGGCTGAGACAAACAGTTAAGACTCTATTCGCCGTTCGCTGCAAAAATCTCGACCGGCAAGACCACTTTATCGCATTCTGATGCCGGCCGGTGAAGCGGAGGCGGGCTCTGCTGGAGAGCAACCCGCCAAGGAATATCCGGCAGGAACTCATCGACGCCGATGAGCGCCGGGAGCGGCGGACAGATGCTGCTCCCGGTTTTTCATTTCGACATCGGACCGATAGATTCCCCATGCCTGTGAAAACTCACGCAACAAGCTGCCGCGCAGCGGCCTCCATCTTTTGGTTTTCCAGTTGGGCCTCGAACTCAACGGGCGGCAGATAGCCAAGCGCCGAGTGCAGGCGTTTCTGGTTGTAGACCTTTTCGAGGAACTCGGGGATCGAGGCGAAGGCCTCGGCCAGGTCGCGATATTC
>Ga0302320_10001630_pt1 | contig 53827 bp, 26 predicted proteins | sample Bog_T0_3_FD_202130 | JGI IMG/M metagenome (GOLD analysis project Ga0302320, IMG submission 202130) | Peat permafrost microbial communities from Stordalen Mire near Abisko, Sweden - Bog_T0_3 | ecosystem: Environmental > Terrestrial > Soil > Wetlands > Peat | place: Sweden: Abisko, Stordalen Mire...
CCCATACGCCCCGTTGTACGGTCCCACATGCCGCAGATAGGCAACCCGCTGTGGCTCCAGCGTCCTCGCTTCGATGTTCATTTCTTCCGCTATATTTCGCGGCCGTTTCGGCTGCAAAGGCACATAAATATCCACCCGGGGTTTGGTGGCTGCGACCGAATTCGGGGCGTCGACCAGCACCAAAAAACTCGGCGCCGGCCGCAACCTCCGCGAACTACGCGCGAGCCATTTGCCAAACAAGTAGTGGTAGGCGTCCTTGATTTCACCGACCGGACAATTCTTCACCACGGCGTAATCGCCGCCAAGGATTGTCTGCAGCCCAACCGGCTTCTTCGGCTCATATTGTTCATCCACCGTAATGCACGCGTCGTAACGAAGCTCCGTCGCCGGTGTCGCCGTTGGATCGTCGTGCCCAATGCCGATGAACCGCGCCCCTTTGCGAACCTGATTTTCCGCGGATAGCCGTGCCGTAATGTCGATCCACGTTCGGCCGACCTCTTCGTAGGGCCCGACATGCCGCAAATAAGCCACGCGCAGGGGTTTGATTTTCGTGGTAATAACTTTCATAGCCTTGGTTGTGATGTGATTGGCGTTGAATGTTTTCAAGGGAACTCCCGGCCGAAAATGAACGCCGGACGGCGCGGCGAGAATGGCGATGCGCTCCGTCCCGCGGCGGAATTCAGCCGGCGAAAAACCGTAGGTCGCCTTGAACACCCGCGTGAAGGCCTCATGCGCCTCATAACCCGCGTCCAGCGCCACTTGAATCACCTGTTTCGCGCCCGACCTCAATTCCATTGCCGCCCGCTCCAACCGCAGCCGCCGCACATGATCCGCAATCGTCTCACCCGTCATGGCCGCGAAGACGCGATGAAAATGAAAACTCGAAAAACACGCCACCCGCGCCAACTCTTCCAAATCCAACGCGTCATCCAGATGCTCCTGGATATGCGTCAACACCCGCAGAATGCGCTGCTTATAATCATTCCACGTTGTCTGATGCTTTGGCCGTGTGCCGCTCATTTCCAAACCAAACTAGCAAACGCCATTGCGGGCCGCTTGACTAATTTTGCGGTTTTAAAGCTCCAAAACCTCACCGCTTGGCAAACATGAAAGTGAAAAAGTCCTATCCCTTTGAGTCGCGGATGGACTTGCGCGGTTTTCGCCGGCGGCTCACCATGCGACCGTGCAACCGTCTCCACAGCCGCAATCGACACCGCCCGAGGTCCGGCAGATACTCGCACATACCCGTCGTCAGGCGACGGATTGGAGCCTCGTCCTTGCCAGTCAGGGAATCAAACACACTGTGAATCGGGATGAGGCCACCGGCTGGACCCTATCCGTCTCCGCGGAAGACCAGCAGCAGGCGCTCGCTCAAATCCGCCAATACCGTTTGGAAAACCGCCATTGGCGCTGGCGACATCTTGTCTTCCAGCCGGACTTTTATTTCGAATGGAGCAGCCTCGCCTGGGTTGGGCTGAACATCTTCTTCTATTGGTTGAGCGAAACCCGTGTGGATCTGAGATCAACGGGCATGGTGGATGGAGCCGCGCTGGCGCACGGGGCATGGTGGCGATTGTTCACCGCCACGTGGTTGCACGCCGACCTTTCGCATCTGGCGACGAACATGGTGTTCGGATTCCTTTTTCTAGGTTTGGCCATGGGCCGTTACGGTCCGGGGCTGGGTTTGCTCGCCGCCTACCTCGCGGGCGCGGGCGGCAACCTCGTTACGTGGCTCGTGCATGATGAAAACTACCGCGGCCTTGGAGCATCTGGCGTGGTGACAGGTGCGCTGGGTTTGCTAGCCATCCCCTCGGTGGCACTTTTGAAACGACGAAACGCCAATCTCTTCAGGCTGTTTACTGGCGGCATACTGGCCGGCGTGCTTTTGTTTGTGCTTTTGGGCCTGAGCCCGGGAGCCGATGTCGTCGCTCACCTCGGCGGATTCATCACCGGCTTGCTGCTCGGTTTGCTTTTGAGTGCCACCCCTCGTTTCGTCCACCAGCCTCGGATCAATCTTGCCGCCGGAGTCCTCTTCGCAACCCTCGTGATTCTGCCCTGGTGGCGAGCCCTCAGTTTGCCAAATCCTGCGCGTTAATCCCAAGGGTCATAAAGGGGTCACCCATCAACGACCCCTTAAAATAAACGGCGTTTTACATTGCCATATGGTCGCCGTGCACTGAAGCTCCAATATGAGCAATAGCCTTCAACACCACGGTTTCAGGGAAATTAACAAACAACTCCGCTTCCGGATGATCGCCAGCGGGCTTGACACCATCAAAGTCCTGGTCACCCGCCGGTCGGGAAAATTCAAATTCAACTTTGCCGGTTCACCGGAACAAGTCGTGAAAGCGGAAGCGATTCTCGCGGCTTGGGGCTGAACCTGCATCCTCCGCTGCTTGACTTTTTCGCGGTAATTGAAAGAGCCGCGCGCCCATGCCAGCATGGCCGCGTGAAACGCACTTTCCGGGAGATCGCGAGACCCTCCGCAATATTCAGGCCTCCGAAACAAATTATGTGGAACTGGACTTTCGCCAGCGCGAGACGAATAAAGAATTTCTTGGGCCTCTCCTAATCTTCCGCAAACAGATATTCCAGATCCGTCGCCGTCAGGCTGCGGGCAAATCCTTCTTCACCGAGGACATCGGCAATGGTCTGCGCCTTGCTCTGCTGCAGTTCCCAGATTTTTTCCTCGACGGTGCCGGGCGCGATCAAGCGGTAGGCATTCACGGTTTGCGTCTGGCCAATACGATGTGAGCGATCAATCGCCTGCGCCTCGACCGCCGGATTCCACCACGGGTCGTACAACACCACGTAGCTGGCATTGGTGAGATTCAGTCCGGTTCCTGCCGCGCGCAAGCTCAGCAGGAAAACGCCCGCGCCAGTGTCCTTCTGGAAATCGCTGACGACCTGTTGCCGGTCTTTGGTCTGACCGGTGAGCACGTGGGTGTGGATATTCCGCACTTTGCATTCCTTTTCCAACAATTCAAGCATTTGCACGAATTGAGAGAAAACCAGGACTTTTTGGCCGTCGGCGATGAGCGGATCGAGCAATTCGAACAAGGTCTCGGTTTTGCCGGAGGCTGTATTGCTGCCTACTAGGGCCGGGTGACAGCAAACCTGGCGCAGGCGCGTGAGGGCGGCCAGCACGTGCATTTTGCTCTTGTTCAAGCCCTGCGTTTCGACAGCTTTCATCACCTGGTCGCGGCTGCGACGCAACTCGGCCAGATACAATTTCCGCTGTTCGTCCCCAAGCGGGCAATCGCGGCGCTCCTCGATGCGGTCAGGCAAATCCTTGGCCACATGCTTCTTGAGGCGGCGCAAAAGCAGCGGACGCAGTTTGGCGGACAACCGCCGGCGCGCGATGCGTTGGGCGGATTCGGCATTTCCCCCGCCCTTGGGTTCGTAGGTCTCTAAAAACTGTTCCTGCGTGCCAAGATAGCTCGGTTGGATAAAGTCCACGATACTCCACAGATCGAGCAGGCGGTTTTCCAGAGGGGTACCAGTCAGGGCGATTTTGTTTTCACATTTCAGCTGTTTCACCGACTGGGTCACCTGCGCTCCGGGGTTCTTGATGAACTGGGCCTCATCCAGAATGACGGCGCGGAACGAGAATTTATGGAATTCTTCGAGATCGCGACGCAGCAGTGCGTAATTGGTCACGATCAGGTCATGTTGCGGAATCTGTTTGCGCAGATTGTGCCGGGCCGCCCCGCTTTCGAGCACCAGCACTCTCAGGCTGGGCGTGAATTTTTCGGCTTCGCGGCGCCAGTTATGCAAAACGGAAGCGGGACAAATAACCAGCGACGGCCGGTGATTCTTGCGATTTTGCTCCTGCAGCCACGCCAGCCAGGTCAGGGTTTGCAGCGTTTTGCCTAGGCCCATGTCGTCGGCCAGAATGCCGCCCAGCCGGACATGCACCAAGTGAGCTAGAAAATCGAAACCATCCTTTTGATACGGCCGCAATTCGGCCTGCAAGGATTTCGGCAGTTCCGCCGGGGCAACCCCCTTGAAATTCCGGACGCGTTCGCGCAAAGCCTGCGCTTCAGGTGAATCCACAAAACGCGTGAATTCATCATCGCCCAAGTGGGCGACGTGTTCCATGCCGACCCGTTGCGGAACCGCAATCAAGCCTTCGACTCCCATGTCCGCCATGGTCTCCTGCGCTCCCTGAACCGCGCGTGTGTCCAATTCCACCCAGCCGGCATTAGGCAATTTGACAAAACGGCCGGTCGCCGCTGCCAGACGATCAAGGTCGGCCTTGGAAAGCTTTAATCCTTCAGCCTCCCAATCAGCGGAGACAGCCAACCAATCGATGCCGCTACCCTTGACGACCAGCCGGGGCTTGAGCTGACGGGGCGAAAGAAACAGGCGGTGGAATGCCGCGTTGCCAAGGAATTCAGCCTCCGCAGGCCGCGTGGCCCAGGCTTCGGCAAGGGCGCCGAGGAAATTCTCATTGGCGTCACCAATCCACAGGCCGGGTTCCTGCATGAACCAATCCAGTTTGCGCAGCCAATGGATCGTCGGTTCAAGGCGCGCATCATCGAGCACTTCGGGCTTTTCGCCATTGGGAACCGCGTGGTGATTCGGCATGCCCACCCGATCGCGCACCCACTCGTGACCGTTCCAGAACCAGGTACTTTTGTCACGTCCACTCTTGGCCAGCAAACGCAGACGCACCGTGTCATCCAGCAATTCAAAGACGAATTGCGGCGAGGCGGGATGGGCGACACAAAGCTGCTCCCAGTTAACGCCGTGACTTGCCTGCGTCTTCCGCAAATGCAGCAGGAGGCGATGGCTTAACTTGCGCACCGGCACCGAAGGCTTCTGTGCAAGATGCTTCAGAACCCCGTTGGGAGGTGCATTACGCAGCAGGAAGAATTCATTGCCGACCAGCGCCAGCGGCGACTGGCGGTTAAAGAATTTGACGTCCGCCACGGAGTGAGTCTGGCCATCCGGCAACGTGATGCGATGCGTGAAGCACAGGTCCCCTGCTCCATTTTCCAGGTGCGGATTGAGCGCCACGACGTGACCGTAAAAATGCAGAGGCTTCCGGTTCACGGACGATTCCAGCCGGTTGGTGTGTCCCCAGCGGGCCAGCCATTGAAGCAAATCCGCATCGGCCAGCACCAAGGTATCCGCCTCGGTGGCCCGCTCGCGATGGGTATCGTAAATCCATTGGACAAACTCCCAATCCTGGGGCGTGAAAAGCTCCTGCTCGTGCGCGGCGCGAACCACTAAATCCACCAGATCGCGAAGCGACCGGGCCTTTTCGCCCGTACGCGGCCTTAGCAACAAAAATTGCACCGCCAGATGATTGCGAGAGGGCTCAACCGCGTCCGGGCGGGGTTGGCAGACAACGCGCAGCGTGGCCCGGGGCGTATCGAGATGGAGTGGAGCCGGGGGCGAAAGCCAGTGTTCCAGTTCCTTGACCAGTTGCAATTCCTGCTCCGCTTCTTCGGCCTGGGCGAAGCGGGCCGGACTGGCATGGGGCAACAATTCCGGCGGCACCGAGCGCTTGGCCCTCAAGAATAGAAAAGCGAGTTCCTCCAGGCGGGATTTGCCCTGGGCGGCCAGCATTTTCGGCCACCATTCCGTCGCGGGAAAATCACGGCGGGAAAGCGAGAGTTTTTCGAAATAATCCTCCAGCGCCAGCCAAGCGCGCTGCGAGTCGGGGCAGGCCGCAAAGGTCCGCAAAATGTCCTCGCGCTCGTTGACTGTGGTCTTGGAGTCGGACAATTCGCGTCGCAAGTCCGCGAATGCCCCGTAGGTTTGCGACAGCACTTTGTGATGTGCGTCGTACTTACTCGCGCCAACGCCGGGCCGGGACGCGCCGTTACCGTTTCTAGGTGAAAATTTCGGCATCTGAAAACATTAGTTTGTGCATTTCGACATATCTGGCGGGGCTGGTCAATGCGAAAGAATTATTATTTTGATCGGGGTAGCCGCCCCCCGGGGACGGTCCCGGCGCCCGGTGGGGCGCGCGGTTAAAATTGCAATCGGCCGGAGGACGGTTATTTTCCTGTTCATGCCGATTAATGTGGAAAAGAGGCGCCTGGCGGAGAACAACGCCGGACTCAAGCCTTGGAAACTTTTCGGCCCGTACCTGGCGGAGCGACAGTGGGGCACGGTGCGGGAGGATTATTCACCGGGCGGGACCGCTTGGGAGTATTTCCCCCACGAGCACGCCCGCAGCCGGGCTTACCGTTGGGGTGAGGACGGCATCGCCGGCCTCTGCGACGGCCTGCAGCGGTTGTGCCTGGGCCTGGCACTTTGGAATGGCAAGGACCCGATTTTAAAAGAGCGGTTGTTCGGCCTCACCAACGCCCAGGGCAACCATGGCGAAGACGTCAAGGAGCTTTACTATTACCTCGACGCCACCCCGACCCATTCCTACCTGAAAATGCTGTATAAATATCCGCAGACGGAGTTTCCCTACGACCAGCTGGTGGCGGAAAACGCCAAGCGCGGGCGGGACGATGCGGAATTTGAAATACTCGACACGGGAATCTTCGATCAGGACCGGTATTCCGACGTTTTCGTGGAATATGCCAAAGACGGACCGGAGGATATTTTGATGCGGGTAACGGTCCATAATCGAGGACCGGAGAGCGCCGTCATCCATCTGGTGCCTCAACTCTGGTTTCGAAACATTTGGGCGTGGGAGGGCAATCACCTCAAACCGACCCTGCGGGCAGTTCGCGGAAGTTCGGCCGTGGTAGTTCAGCACGAAGAGCTGGGAATGTTCGAGTTTTATCCTGGGCCGGCCGGCAATGACCAGATTCTGCCGGAGGTGCTGTTTTGTGATAACGAGACCAATCACCAGAAGACATTCGGAGTTGAAAACGGCCCCGGCTTCTTCAAGGACGCCTTTCATGAGTGCATCGTCGGGGGCAACACTGCCGCCGTAAATCCCAAACGCACAGGCACCAAAATGGGCGCTCACTACAAGCTGGACGTTCCCGCCGGGGGCTCCGCACAAATCCGGCTGCGCCTCGCGCGCAAGACCAGCGTGAAACCGTTTGAAGATTTTGACGACATTTTTACCGCTCGCATTGCCGAGGCTGATCTGTTTTATGCGGAATTGCAAACCGGGGTTACCGATCCGGATTTACGATCCATCCAGCGCCAGTCCTTTGCCGGCATGATCTGGTCCAAACAATTCTATCATTTTAATGTCCGCAAATGGCTTCACGGCGATCCTCTGCAACCCGCGCCGCCCCCGGAACGCAAAAAGGCCCGCAATTCAGAATGGGTCCATTTGAACAATTCCGACATCATTTCAATGCCGGACAAATGGGAATACCCCTGGTACGCGTCCTGGGATCTGGCCTTTCATTGCATCCCGTTTGCCCTGCTGGACCCGGAATTTGCCAAGCGCCAGCTCGACCTTTTGACCCGGGAATGGTTCATGCACCCCAACGGACAACTGCCGGCCTATGAGTGGGCCTTTGGCGATGTCAATCCGCCCGTGCATGCCTGGTCCACCTGGCGAGTTTTTCAAATTGACCGGCGTTGGCGGCGCGAAACCGAGCCGGAGGACAAGGGCGACCTGGAATTCCTCGAGCGCGTTTTCCATAAATTACTGTTGAATTTCACTTGGTGGGTGAACCGCAAGGACGCCCAGGGACGCAATATTTTTCAAGGCGGATTTCTCGGTCTGGACAATATCGGGGTGTTCGACCGCAGTTCGCCGCTCCCCACCGGCGGATTCATCAACCAGGCGGACGGCACCAGTTGGATGGCCATGTACTGCTTGAACCTGCTGCGCATTTCGCTAGAACTGGCGCAGCACAACAAGGTTTACGAGGATATCGCAACGAAATTCCTGGAGCACTTTTTGAGCATCGCCGGCGCCATTAACGGGGTCAGTGACGGCCACGGACCGATGCCGCAGGAGGGCCTTGCCTTGTGGGATGAGACCGATGAGTTTTATTACGACGAACTCTGCCTGCCCGACGGTAAAAAAATTCCGCTCAAGGTCCGCTCGATGGTGGGACTGATTCCCCTGTTCGCGGTTGAAAGTCTGGAACCGGACATGTTACGCGGCGTGCCGAATTTCACCGCCCGGCTGGAATGGTTCCTGGAACACCGACCTGATCTGGCCAAGCTGGTTTCGCGCTGGCAGGAAGTCGGCAGCGGGGAGCGCCATTTGCTCTCGCTGCTGCGCGGCCACCGAATGAAATGCCTGCTGCGCCGGATGCTGGACGAGACAGAGTTTTTGAGCGATTACGGTGTGCGGGCGCTTTCCAAAATCCACGAGCAGCATCCTTATCAGCTCGATTGCGGCGGCGCAGTCCATGAAGTGCGCTATTGGCCGGCGGAATCCCAGGGCGGTCTCTTCGGCGGCAATTCCAACTGGCGCGGGCCGGTCTGGTTGCCGATGAATTATCTGATCATCGAGTCGCTTCAGAAATTTCATCATTATTATGGCGATGACTTCAAGATTGAATGCCCCACCGGTTCCGGCAAATATCTGACCATCGGGCAGGTTGCGGATGAAATTTCGCTGAGGCTCGTGAAGCTGTTTCAGCCTGGCGCCGACGGGCAGCGCCCGGTTTTAAAATATCATCCCAAGCTGGCCACGGATCCTTATTTCAAGGATTACATTTTATTTCATGAATACTTCCACGGCGACAACGGACGCGGAGTTGGCGCTTCCCATCAAACGGGATGGACCGGGCTGGTGGCGAAATTGATACTGGCCCAGGGCTGCCACTCATGAGTTAGGGCACTTCAAGAAAAAGTGTAGCCAAAGGAGGTGTTGGGGCTAAATGGGTTTGATGGCACCACGACTGCCGTTAAAGCATCTTTTCGACGGTGGGGCGAGACTCTGTCAAGCCCTAAATTACTCATGGTTATTGAGTTGCTTCAGCCAGGGCTCGACGGGGTCTCGCCCCACCGACTTAACGGGGCTTCGCTGTAAGTGGCTACAGTATTTGTGTAAACGCTATAAAACGGAAAGTGCGGAGTCGCCTGAGGGCACCTCCGCACTCCGTGTTGACCGCCGGATATTTCCGGCCGGCAAAATGTTCTGCTCCGTTTATTCTTGAACGTACCGGATCACCCGCGATTTTTCCGAACGCTTGCGCTTGTTTTCATCCAATTCCTTTTTGCGGAGCCGGAGATTCTTGGGGGTCGCCTCCACATATTCGTCCACGTCGATGTATTCCAGCGCACGTTCGAGACTCAATTTCAACGGGGGCGCGAGTTGAATGCCCTTGCCATCGCCCTGCGAACGCATGTTCGTGAGGCGCTTTTCCTTTACCGGATTCACCGGGATGTCGTTCTCCCGGGAGTTTTCGCCCACGATCATGCCAATATAGACATTCTCGCCGGGCTCGATCATCAGTCGACCGCGCTCCTGTACCATGTTAAGGGCGTAGCTGGTGGCCTCGCCCGAGTCCATGGAGACGAGTGACCCGTTTTTGCGGGCCGCAATCTCACCGCAATCCGGTCCATATTCATGAAACAAATGGCTCATCACACCCATGCCCTTGGTGGAGTTGACGAGGTCGGTTTCAAAGCCAATGAGACCGCGCATGGGCACCAGGGCTTCGACAGATACCTGATTGCCAACGTGGTTCATGTTGGTGATCTGCGCCTTGCGGCCGGACAGATTCTCCATGATGGCACCCAGATTTTCGCTCGGCACCTCGACATATAGTTTTTCGATCGGTTCCATGGGATTACCGTCCTTGTCCTTCTTCCATAGCACTTCGGGACGCGAGACCAGCACCTCATGCCCCTCGCGACGCATCTGCTCGACCAGAATTGCAATTTGCATTTCCCCGCGGCCGCTAACCGCAAAAATTTTGGGATCACTCGTCTGCGCGATGCGCAGGGCCACGTTAGTCCGGATTTCCTTGACGAGCCGGTCCCAGATATGACGGGCGGTTACCAGTTTGCCGTCCTGGCCGGCGAGTGGCCCATCGTTGACAGCGAACTCCATTTGAATCGTCGGCGGATCAATCGGAATATACGGCAATGCCGGCCGCGCGTCAGAATCACAAATCGTTTCACCGATGAATACGTCCTCGAATCCCGCGAGACCAACAATGTCTCCGGCGTGCGCCTCCTGGATCTCGATCCGTTTCATGCCTTCAAAATGGTAGATGGCGGTGATTTTGTTTTTGGTTACTTTTCCATCGCCATGGCGACAAATCGCAGAGTCCGCGACCTTGACTTTGCCTTCGACAATTTTGCCAAACGCGATACGACCGACATAATCGTTATAGTCCAGATTGGCAACCAGCACCTGAAAACCGTCGCCCGCCTTGGCACGTGGGGGCGGGATGTGCTTCACGATGGCATCAAACAGCGGCTCCATGTTGTCGCTGGCCTGATTCAAATCAAGTTTGGCATAACCCGCTTTGGCTGAACAATAAATGAAAGGGAAGTCAAGCTGCTCATCCGTCGCATTCAGGGACATGAACAATTCAAAGACCTCATCCAACACTTTTTTCGGATTGGCGTTTTCCCGGTCGATTTTGTTGATGACAACAATCGGTTTTGCGCCGGCTTCGAGTGCCTTGCGCAACACGAAGCGGGTCTGGGCCTGGGGCCCCTCGGAAGAGTCCACCACCAGGAGCACACCATCAATCATGTTCATGATGCGTTCCACCTCGCCGCCGAAGTCTGCATGGCCCGGAGTATCCACAATGTTGATGTGGTAATCCTTGTATTTGAAGGCCGCGTTTTTGGCGCGAATGGTGATGCCCTTTTCCTTCTCCAAATCCATCGAGTCCATCAGGCGTTCGTCCTGGGATTCGTGCTGGTTGGCACGGAACGTCCCGGATTGCTTCAGGAGACAATCCACCAGCGTGGTCTTGCCATGATCGACGTGCGCGATGATCGCGATATTACGGATATGCTGCATAGTATAAAAAATAGTCGATCATTCTGCCTTTTTGTGGGAAAAGGTCAAGCCACGCTTTGACAAAAACCCGCTTGTCATCGTTTTGTCACAGAAACCCCCGCATATCTTGAGGATTTCCGAAACATTGAGGCTAAGGAGGTTCTAGACGAGTTTTTTGAACTTGGGATCGGCGGCCAGTTTTTTGACAAGATCCTTGATTTTCTGGGCCTGCGATTTATGCGCCAGCAGAACCGCGTCATCGGTCTGCACCAAGATGGCATCGCGCAAGCCGACCACGGCGATGGGGGTGCGATTTTTTGTCCGCGCGTCGAAAATGATATTTCGTGCTGCGTCCACGTGAATGAATTCACCCACGGCGGTATTGCCCTCGGCATCCGGTTTGAGATGCCTGGCCAGCGCCGGCCAAGCGCCCAGATCGTCCCATTCGAAGGCGCCGTCAGCCACAATGACGTTTTGCGCTTTTTCCAGCAGCGCGTAATCGATGGAAATCTTTTTGACCTCCGGATATTCCTCGGCGAGAACTTTGGCCAGTTTGGCCGGCTGGGCAGCCACCTTGAACCAGCGCTGGCAGGCGGCATGCATTTCGGGCTGATGTTTCTCGAGGCCGTTGGTAACCGTGACAAAACTCCAGACAAACATCCCGGCGTTCCAACGATACGCCCCGCTGTTAAGGTATTCCAGCGCCCGTTCGAAGTCCGGCTTTTCGACAAATCTTTCCGCCTTGAAAAAAGTTGTTTTGGTCTTTTTCGCCCCTTCTGGCGCCGGTAACGCCACCCCGGTATGAATATAACCGTAACCGGTGGCCGGCTCCGTCGGTTTTATTCCGATAGTCACGATAACCTGTCCGCGACTGGCCACATCAAAGGCATCACCCAAGACCTGCTGGAATTTTTTGGGATCAGGAATCACGTGGTCCGCGGGCAAAACCGCCATGACCCCGGTGATGGAACGCGCACCGACCAGCGCCGCGCCCAAGGTGACCGCGGCGCAGGTGTCTCGTCCCACGGGTTCCGCGATCAGGTTGTCCTTGGGGATTTTAGGGAGTTGTTCGCGCACTTCCGGTAATTGCGCCGCATTTGTGATGACGAAGATGTTTTTTGCCGGCACCAGCGGCAACACCCGGTCGACCGCCTCTTGCAAGAACGATTTTTTGCCCAGGATCGTCAGCAATTGCTTGGGGGTCTTTTCACGGCTCAGCGGCCAAAAACGTTCGCCACGACCGCCCGCCATGATCACGACAAATCGATCTTTGATTTCGGATTTGGTTTTTGCAGCCATAAAATGTTCTGAGGGTTAGACGGATTTCACCGCATCGCTGAGCGTCTGAACAAATGCTCCCACCCTGGCGACCAGATCGGGAGATTTGCCGTTTTCCGCGATCTGATTAACGATTGCGCTGCCCACGACCACGGCGTCCCCGTGTTGCGCCACCAGCCGGGCCTGCTCCGGATTGGAAACACCAAAACCCACGGCGATAGGCAGTTCCGTATGGGAGCGAAGTTTGGCCACTTGCGAGGCCAGATTGGCCGCGACCTGCGATTGCATGCCCGTGACGCCCTCGCGGGAAATATAATAGATGAAGCCGCTGCCGCGTTTGACGATCAATTCCATCCGGTCTTCCGGAGTCGTGGGCGCAACCAGATAGATGTGGCAGAGACCGGCCCGCTTCATGAGGTTCTCGTAATTCTCGGATTCCTCGGGTGGCAGATCCAGAATCAGCAGCCCATCAACGCCCGCCTTGGCAGCATCGGCGATGAATTTTTCCAGGCCGACTTTATGAATCAAATTGAAATAAATATATAGAACGAGCGGAATCTGGGATTGCTCGCGAATCCCGGCAACCGTTTGCAGGACACGGGGGGGAGTGGTGCCCGACTCCAAACCACGCTGCGCGGCCAGCTGGTTTACCAGCCCGTCGGCCAGCGGATCACTGAAGGGCACGCCAAGTTCAAGCACCGCCACGCCGGCGCGCGTAAACGCCAGCGCCAGCTCCCGGGTGGCGGCCAGATTGGGGTCTCCTGCGCCGATGTAAACCACCAGGCCTTTCTTTCCGGCCTTCCGGAGATTGGCGAACGTTTCGACAATGCGGTTCATGTTCGCGCAAGTTTCCCGTTTCAAACCTGAAGATTCAAGCGGCAAGTTGGCGGTGACGGGCGGAAAGAAAGTGTTCCGGTTTGATTTTAGACAGGCTCTCACAGGCTTGTTGGAGAATCTCGGTCCGGCCCAACGCTCGCGCGGCAACCCCCTTGCATAGATAAGCCTCGACCAGGCCTGGATCCAGCGCCAAAGCACGGTCGGCGTACTCCAATGCCTTCTCGGGCATCCGCATGTTGACCACCATCGCGGCAAGATTCAGCCAGCCCAGCTTATTATCAGGATTGAGCTTCAGGGTCTGTTCCAGACAGCGAATGCCATCGCTCGGCCGACGCAAGTATTCAAACAGGATTCCGCCAAGATTATTCCAAACTTTGGTGTCCGTCGGATCAATCTCCAGGGCTTGACGGTACATCACTTCGGCCTGCGTATAATTTCCCAAACCCGTAAAGCCGAGGCCGGCATAAAAGAGCGCCTTGTGATCCAGAGGGTCATTGGCATGCCAGGTCAGGGCGTATGACAGAACTTGGTCCCATCGCCCTTTTTCGCATAATGCGTGGGCGTGGATGGCTTTTTCCGCAGTCGTGGTCACCATAAAAACGTGACGCATTCTCCGAACACAAGTTCCCGCTGGCAAGTGAGATTTGTGTTTAAAATACCGGCACTGCGATTCAGCCATTTCCTCCCGAGTGAACTCAGGTCATCGCGCGCAGAAAAAGTCGGGTGAAAATTCAGTTCCAAGGGGATTGGCTGCAGTCAAACGCCGCCAAACCGGTATGACCGGCCTGCAATTTCCAAATCCAAATAGCCTCCGCTCGGTCCCTTCCCAATCACACGGAAAATAAAATCGTAAAAGGCTGGTTTCGCCGTGGGCTGGCTGCCGAAATTTGAGAAATTGACGCCCATCCTTTGGCGTTGCTTATGCCGGAGCCGAAAACTTTTATTTCTTCCAAATGGAACCAAGCCGCCACACATCCAGTTTGGCGAGGCGAGCTGAGCCTCCAACGGAGTATAAGCTCAATCCGTCACTGGATGGATCAGGGAAAATTTCATCGGAGATCACGGTCCTGCCGTCATTGCCAAAAACCTCGACGGAACATTCATCCACAAACACATGCAGCCGGATGATATTTTGCACCGGCATGAGTGGTGCGAGGTTTCTCGCCGGGAAGCTTGGGTTAAAATCAACCCGGCCGGAGCGTGTGCGATCGACAAACATCTTTTGGTTGCGAACATCGTATCCAATGACAGTCTCTTCTTTGGTTCCCTGCCGGACTTTAAAACCAAATTCGCTGGCATCCCCGCATTCAAAGTCAGCCACGATTTCAAGGGCATTCCCGCGGATTCCATCGCGAGAAAGATTCTGATTTGCAGGTCCGACCAAGCCTGCCGGTCGCTCCCAGTGCCGCGTTCGCAGGCTTTTCAGTTCCCGCACCGGCTGCTGCGTCAGGTAGATCCGCCCAAGGGAATCTTTGCTCAGACCCAACTCGCGGGGAATTGACTGCATTCCCTTCCAAGGCACCGTGGGAATGTCGGTGGCATACCTCCAGTTTCCCATCCATGCCAGCCAGACCCGACGCAGGTCAGGGTCAGGCAAACCGTGCCAGGATCGCGTGGCGTAAAAGTCGTCACCGTAGTCAATCCAATGAGCTTTTTCCCTCTCGTCAAGCTTCACCGGCCGGTCCGAGAACGTAATCTGATCCACATTGATATGACCCCATCCGCCGGTGGCATGGTCCACGATTTGGATCCGGGCCGGGCGCCCCATGAACTCGCGAACATCCCAGTTGGCCCAGCGCAACGCCTCCATATCCCTGCCCGTCTCGGTTCGGACTACCTGACCGTCAACCAATAAGTTGATACAGGCTTTTTGGGGCTTGTACCCGCCACCAATCAGAAAGCGAATATAAGGATTGGCGAGCGTAAACTCGGGCGAAGTCAGTGTCCCCTGAGAGTCATCGCCACCGTGAAAACTGTTTACGAAACCGCTTCCGCGAAAACCGAGGACCGCATTCTGGCCTGCCAACATGCCGTGGGCTGGGCCCTTGCCAAACGCATGGCCGGTGGTTATCCACGCCCCGTAGTCGTCGCCCTCAAAATCAGCAAAAACGACATTGCCCGCATCGTCCGGTGATGATTCCAGTTGGTCTAGCAAGGTGTGATCACAGCTAAAGTTTGTGCCGTCAAAATCACCGACGAAATATTGACCGCCCGTCGGCTGAACATCCACCTTGAGCACCCATTTCATGTTTTTGGGATTCCCCTCAACCGGAAGCATGAATAAATCCGGGCACTCCCAAACCCCGCCCGTGGCACCTGCCGGGCCAAATTCGCTGAGATGGCCCCAATGCTTCAGGTCGTTGGAAGCGTAAAACGACACTTTGGTCTCGGCGGCAAGGGACACCACCATGATCCAGTGCCGGGCGGGTTCGTACCAGAAAACCTGCGGATCACGAAATTCAGTCAAACCGAGGTCGATCACCGGGTTACCAGCGTATTTGGTCCAAGTCCGGCCACCATCATTGCTATAAGCGATATCCTGCGTTTGCCGGCGAGTTGTTTTGTGCAAACCTGAGTAGATGGCCACCATGGGAGGCTTTCCATCCTTGCCAAAACCGCTGGTGTTGTTCCAGTCAACGACTGCGCTGCCGGACATCACCCCGACGCTTCGACCGCTCCTTAAGGCTCTAGGCCAACGTTCCCAGCGCACCAGATCATGACTTACCGCGTGCCCCCAATAAAAAAGGTGGTACCATCCATTCTCATAGACCAGACCGCTGGGATCCCCCATCCAGCCGGTTGAAGGGGTGAAATGAAATTGCGGACGGTTAAATTGTAAGTACGCACTGTTTACCTTCTGGGGACGGTCCGCCAGGGCAAGCGAAGCAAATAAAAAAGTGATCGTACAAAAATATGCCTTTTTCATTTGGACGCTATTGTGATAGCACACGGTAAAAACCGGACGCCTCGTTCAATCGAGCAGGATTAGTATCCACGAAGCTGTTCGCGCTGCTGCCGCTGGACAGCGTGGCGATGGTTTGCCATGGATTGCCCAGCTGCGCCGCCCATTTAACCACAAATTGGTTTACCGCCGCCCCCGACCACTGAAAACTCACCCCATTGGTTCCTGCCGTGACATTGTTGATTTGAGGATGGCTGTCGATCGTCGGAATCAATCCCATTCGCCAACCATCTGGTTCCACTCCAGAAATGACCTGCACCTCATCGATCTCCCCTACAAACGTTCGGGGAACACCACCGTCCGCGGCATCATGGTAGTTGTAACGTCCCACAAAAGCATTTCCGTCGTTTTCGACCGGCAGCGGTAAAAAACCCGGCGGCAAATTGTTCGTGCCCTGAGCCTCCGTACCGTCCGTGTTCACGGTGGTCAAACGCAGTTGACCGGCATTCCCACCCGTCGGATCGCAAATTGCCTGCAAATAATGCCACCGACCGTCGGCATAATTCAGCCCCGTCAAATCAACGACATTCGTCTGAGTCAGGGCGGCGTTTGCCACCGCAAACCGTAGCGCCCCCGCTCCAGCCTCATTCAAATCAATGCCGTACCTGAACCTTGCCCCGGGATACGCCGCCCCATCGGTTCCCTCACAAAACAATTCCATCGCGCCCGCACCGCTCTGGCTGCCTTCCGTCCTGAAAAATAACTCGATCGTGAATGGTCCGGCAAAATCCAGTTCGTCCCCATACTGGTCCTGCGGAAAACACAGGCAGCCATCCACATTGGTAATTGCCCCGGCATTGTATGAATAGTTCCCTCCACTGTGGCCATTCACGAACATTGAGACCGGCGGAACTTTTGCGCTGAGCACCACCGGGTCGCCGCTTAAGCCATTGAAAGCCACCAAATCATCAATCGCTGCCGGCAGCGAGCCCGTGGTATAAATTCCTTCGCCCGCGTTGGTGTCGGAATCAGCGACACCGTTATAAGTCGGAATTCCGGCATTGTTGGGTGCCGTTATCTGCGCCTCCATCCGCCAATAGGCGACAGGATAGGGACCAAGTACGATTAGCGGGAACGCATTGGTGGTGATTGATCCGCCTGAATTGCCGACAGCTACGCTGCAGTTCGTATTCGAACCGTTTACTGGAAAAAGTGTAAAGCTACTGTTGGTGGCGCCGGCCACCAACTGGCCATTAACAAACCATCGATATGTAAACGGCCCCACGCCGGCAGCCGATACACTAAACAAAGCCGCCCCCCCAAGACCCGCGCTCACGGGTGAATTCAAGGCCGTAATGATCGGCAGAGGAGGGGGTAAAGCGAATTGCCAGCCCGAGGCTGAATTGGTTTGCAAGCTGTAAACCAGATTTGCCCCAGGATTTCCGGCCAGGGTTACCGTCCATTCATCCCCACTCGCCACCGGCAGGTTGGTCACGGGCGTCCAAATCAGCGGCGAAGTCCCATTCGTCCCCTCACAAAGGGTATAATATGTCGCGTCGGGTGTCGCGTTCAGGGTAATGCTGCCATCATCATTGGTTGTAGCCGCGAGGATTGGCCAAGAATTCACGCCGGCGCCCCAGGACAAACCGCCAAATTCGTAAGCGCCTAGGTCGGGCGCCGAGCCCAAATAGCCGTCGGTAAATCCTGGGATAACCACCCCGGCATCGATCGCCGGCGCTCCCGTCTGCAGGTTAAAATTGTCAGCGGTCCAGTCAACTAACTGGCTTGCTGGCGAGTTGGCCAGAAAGAGATTGTTGGAAGCCTGATACCCATCAACGTCGTTGGTCCAAAAGGTAGGGGTTGGATTACCGTTGGGCCAGGAATCGTAAGTGTAGGTGTCGACATCGCCACAATTGAACAGGGTATTGTTATAAACCAAATCGCCAATTGTCGGTGTGTTAAGGCGAACGCCCGAGTCGCCCCCGCTATTCCAAATCACGTTGTGGTCAATGGTATAATCGGCATCCCAGGAATCGATGTAGACCAAAGGAGCAGGAATGGGATGGTCATTGTCATGAATATAATTATAACCAACCCGGGTGGGTGCACCACCACCGGTCTGGCCAATGATGCCCCAGGAATAAACCAGCCCCAGATCGATGCAGAGCAGCCCGGGATAAGAAAGTTCGTTGAAGCGAATATCGGACCCGGTCCCTTCGGGCCGGAGCACATCGCGACCGGAAAAGAAAGCGCTATTGAAGGTGACCACATCCCCGCTGCCGTGCAAGTCAATGCAGCAAGCATAGGTCCCGGAATAATCGGTGTTGTAAATGACATTCCGGCTGATCCGGTTATTGCTGCCATAAGTAATGATGCCGGAACCAGCGGTATTGCCAATGGTGCAACCGCGCACAATGTTGTTGTTGCCGTTGACCAAAACCCCGCTGCCCTGATCAGTATTCCCGTTTTCCGAGTATCCATTGGTGATGATGAGATAGTGACTCAGGAATTGAGCCTGACAATTTTGCAAGACATTGTCATTGCCTTGCAATCTCACCGCGCCGCCCCACAAATTAAGACCGCTCACAAGGTTGTTGTTTACGTTATTCATGTCCACGCACCAATTTCGGTGCTTCATTTCAATCACATGATTGGCCGGATTTTCGCCGTTAGTTAACCGCAAATAAAGCCGGTTGCCGGATCCGGCCGTTTGCAAAAACCATTCGTTATCGCCCTGCAGAAAATTTGAATTTCCCCAAAGCATCCCCCGACCACCGCCGGTAAACCACCACCCAGCCGTTTCGGTCGCCGGATCAACCGTGATAGTGTTCCCGGTGGAACTCAGCACGCGCGCGCTTTGCCAGGCGTTTTCCACGCCCGCGGCCCCAAAAAACCAGGAACCGGCCCAATAATTGTCCGGTTCGCCGCTCCAAGCCGCGCTCGTAATCAATGCCGGATTCGTGACGTTAACGGAAACGCCAACCGTACCTCCGTGGAACAAATCGCCACTTCCATAGGCTGGGTATTGCGCCTGATGAACCATCGCGCCATCAACGAACACCTCGTCCAGGCCGCTGCCCAAAGTCCAGCCAACTGTGGCTTGGTAGATCCCATTGGAGACCGAAGTCCAGTTGGTTATGGCATCCGCCGCGTCCACCGTAACCACCTCATTGGAATAGGCTACAAAGCTGATGATCGCCCGGGTGCTGCCGGAACTTGGGGGCGTGATCGTCTCGTGATAAACACCGGCGCGCAGGTAACACGTGTCGCCAAGCAACAATACCGAGGCCGCATGCTGAATCGTTTGAAACGGCAAGGCCAGGTTTGTGCCAGGATTGCCATCGGAACCAGAGGGTGAAACATAAAAGTTTCGTGCATTTGCCCAAAGCGAGCTGGCCAGAATGATCGAAATCCCGATGGCAAAAGTTTGCAAAAGCCTGTCAACAAACGGCAAACGTGTGCGCCCTTTATTTTGAGTTCGAGGCCGTCGATTCAGGCTGCTTTGGACGGGGTTTAAATACATATTTGTTTTTAATTTGCAAGAATCCGATAAAAGCCGGCGGCATTGGCAAGATGACTGGGATTGGTATCAATAAAACTGTTGGCACTCGGTAGTGTGGCAATCGTTTGCCAGGGGTCGCCCAGTTGCGATACCCATTGCACCGTAAAATAGTTCGCCGCTGCCCCCGTCCACTGGAAAGCGACCCCGTTGCTGCCCGCCGCGATACCGCTGATTTGAGGGTGATTATCAAGTGTGGGTATTTTTCCCACGCGCCAGCCGTCAGGTTCAACCCCGGAAATCACTTGCACTTCATCAATTTCCCCCACAAACGTCCGCGGATCGCCCCCATCTGCCGCATCTGGATAATTATAACGGCCGACAAAAGCATTCCCTTCATCCCCCGCTGGTAAAGGCAGAAAACCTGCCGGCAGATTATTCGTCGTCTGGGCCTCGGACCCATCTGTGTTCACAATCGTCAGCCGCAATTGTCCTGCGTTCGCACACAGCGGATCGCATACCGCCTGCAAGTAATGCCACCTCCCATCCGCATAATTGGACCCCGCCAAATCCACCACATTCGTCTGGCCCAGCGCACTTTTAGCCACCGCAAAACGCACCGCCCCTGCTCCCGCCTCATTCAAATTGATCCCATAGCGAAAGAGCGCCCCCACATACCCGGACCCATCAGTACCCTGACAAAACAACTCCATCGGTCCCGCTCCGTTCTGGATACCTTCCGTCCGAAAAAACATCTCAATTGTAAACGGACCGGTGAAATCCAGTTCGTCACCGTACTGGTCCTGCGGAAAGAACAGCGCCCCGTCCGCGTTCGTAATCGCTCCCGCATTGTATGAATCATTCCCCGCCGTGTGCCCGTTCACAAACATCGACGCCGGCGCCACGCTCGAACTCAAGCTTACCGGACCGCCCGGCAACCCGTTGAACGTGATCAGATCATCAATCGCCGCCGGCAACGTCCCCGTCGTGTAAATCCCCTCGCCGTTATTGGTGTCCGAATCCGCCACCCCGTTGAACGTCGGGGCGCCGGCATTGTTGGGCGCTGTGATTTGTGATTCCATCCGCCAATATGAAACGCGATAGGGCCCGCGCACCGTTAACGGCGCCACGCTGCTGGTCACCGAGCCAGCGGCGTTGCTCACCACCACGGTATAACTCACGTTGGTCGACGGAACTGCCGTTACCGACAGCGAGCTATTGGTCGCACCGGCAATCGCCTGACCGTTATTATACCATTGATAGGAAATGGGGACCGTCGTACCTGTGGCTGTGACACTGAAGCTGGCCGGTCCGCCAACATTAACGCTTGCCGCCGGACCGGGTTGCGCCGCGATGTAAGGCAACGCAGCCGGCCACGCAGAACTCAAATTGAACAGATTTAAAGACAGCAATTGAGCATTACGGCCGCCAGCCACCAGACTGATCGGTTGGGCCCCTGCCGTCGGCGTCACACTCATCGGCATGTACAGCAGTCCGTTATTCGCATAGATTTCCAGCGTCCCCCGGTCCACCAGGATTTGCAGCGTGATCACGCCATTGATAGGACTCAAGGCATTGGTTAAGCCCTCACAAGATAATTGCTGGTTGACGCAGTCGTAGGTCACCGGAGTCCCGCGTAAATTGAACGTCACGTTTGTCGCGCTGCCTGGCTTAAACTGGGCATCTACTTCGCAGGCTTCGCCGGTGGAACCTGCCATCGTATTAGTTCCATTGCCCAAAATTTGTGCCGGCCAGGAGTTGGTGCTGTAGCGCAATAGCGACAACTCGTTTACCGGGTTGACGTAAATCAATGGAGTGGTCCCGGTGGTTTTCAGAGTTAGTTGCACCGGAAAATCCATGCCGTCATTGAAAGGCATTCCGGGATAGTTGGCTGTATTATTCGCAAACAAGATGCGCCGTCCGTCCGTTGCCGGGATATTGTTGAAGGTCTGCCCTGCGGCAAAACTATTTCCTCCGCGAATGCTGAAGGGACCGTAATTCGCCGTAAACGCATTGCCGTCAAATTGCCCCACATAGTAATGTCCTGCTCCGGCATAAAATATCCACTGCAGGTTGTTCGTATTGCCGTCCAGCGGCAGCAAAAACAGCTCCGGAACTTCAATCACGCCCGGAAAGGTGAATGTCGAGGTTTGCGTCCAGTTAATCAGATTGGTGGAGGAGAAAAATCCGAAATCGTTATTTTGCAACCAAAAGACCATGACCCACTTATTACCCGGCGCATACCAAATGGCCCGGGGATCACGGTTGTCGCCTGCCACGTTGGGAATGACCGGATTATTGGTGTATTTGATCCAAGTTTGCCCCTGGTCCAGACTGCATGCCATGCTCTGGCTGAAGAGCTGTCCCTCAGACATCAGGTTATTATTCGAGTGCCCCCCGGCGCTTGTGTAGAAACTCACGATGGTGTTTGACCCCATCCCCGCACTGTTGTTCCAATCAATTACCGACGATCCGGACCAAATCTGTCCCAGCGGATCGCCGTAAATTGCCTCAGGCATTTCCTGCCAATGCACCAGGTCCGAGCTCACCGCATGCCCCCAGGTTTGATTGCCCACAACCACATCGTAGGCGTTATGTTGATAACAAAGATGGTATTGTCCGTTCAAATAAACCATCCCATTCGGGTCATTGTTAAAACCCCTTTGAACGGTGAAATGATAAATCGGACGCAAAGATTCCTGGTAAAAAGGGATCGGGGTAACCGGCGCATTGGCCAGGATAAAATCGGATAGTTGAACGCCATTGGTTGAGTCCACCCGAACCACCATTTGGGTGTTTTGATACGAGGACAAATCCAAAAAAGCGTAAAAGTCGTAGTTCGAGGAAGAACCCAGTGAAATATTAAACTCCTGCACCTCCAAACCATTAATCAGCAACGAAACCACATGATAAGGATTGCCCACTTTAACTGGGAAATTGATGAAGCGATTGGTCGGAATGATGACCCCGGTCTTCAGCGACGCGTCTGACTCTACGATCTGATCCACGTTCACATGCCCCCATCCTCCGGTGGCCGTATCGACAATTTGAATCTGCGCGGTTTGCCCCACGAAATTGCTGATATTCCATTGTTCCCAATCCAAATTTTCCCATTCACCCGGACCCGCCGAGTGTTGCACAATCTGCCCTCCCACCAGGAGATTAATGCGGGTCTCCCCGCCGTACCCCCCTTGCGCCAGATAGCAGCCGCCGCCAATGAGGAACTTGAGGTAATTTCTCTGGATGACAAAAAGTGGCGAAGTCAAAGTGCCGGTGCCGGCGTCACCATTCAGGTAAGTATTCACCAGCCCGTTGCCGAGATAACCTGTCACCGGGTTTTGTCCGGCGAGCGTCCCCTGGGCCGGCGCGGTCCCAAAACAAGTCCCAGTCGCCGTCCAAGCGCCCCCCGGCAACCAGACAAAACTCGACTCCTCAAAGTCTGAGAGCAGGATATCCTGACCGACAACGACGGAACAGATGGAAACTAAAATCAAAATGGTAGCGATTGAAAATGCAGTGCGCCTCCTTTTAGATTGATAAATAGACTCGTTTTTCATGAAAGGTTGGCGTTAATAAAAAATTATCGCCTTTGTGACCAGGCTACTGCGAAAGCACGCGGTAGAAACCGGCTGACGCGCCAAACCTCGCCATGCTGGTGTCGACGTAACTTGAAATACCGTCGGTGCTCGGCAAAGTTGCAATCGTCTGCCACGCTTCGCCCAATTGCGGCACCCATTGCACTGCGAAATAATTCACCGCCGCCCCCGTCCATTGGAAACTCACTCCGCTGGCCCCTGCTGTGACGTTGTTGATTTGCGGATGATTGTCAATTGTCGTGATCCTTCCCACCCGCCACGCGTCCGGTTCCACCCCAGCCACCACCCGCACCTCGTCGATCTCCCCCACAAAGGTGCGCGGATCACCCCCATCCGCCGCATCCGGATAATTGTAGCGCCCAACCAAGGTATTTCCGTCGTCCTCAGCCGGCAGCGGCAGAAAACCAGACGGCAGATTGTTAGTGCCCTGTGCCTCCGTCCCGTCCGAGTTTACGGTTGTCAGGCGCAGTTGCCCGGCGTTTCCAGCCAGCGAATCGCAGACGGCCTGCAGGTAATGCCACCGGCCATCCGCGTAATCTAATCCGGTTAAATCCACCGCGTTCGTCTGACCCAGCGCACTGTTGGCCACCGCAAACCGCAACGCCCCCGGGCCCGCCTCATTCAAATCGATTCCATAACGGAATTTTGCCCCAGCATACCCGCTGCCATCCGTTCCCTGGCAAAACAGCTCCATCTTACCCCCTCCGCTTTGGATCCCCTCCGTCCGAAAGAACAGTTCAATCGTGAACGGTCCCGTAAAATCAAATTCGTCTCCATATTGGTCCTGCGGAAAGAACAAACAACCGTCCACGTTGGTGATCGCCCCGGCATTGTAGGAATAAACTCCCGCATTGTGGCCGTTGACAAACATCGATGCCGGCGCAACCTTGCCGCTTAGCATGACTGGACCGTTCGTCAGACCATTGACTGTAACCAGATCGTCAATCGCCGCTGGCAGCGTCCCCGTGCTATAAATCCCCTGACCTAAATTGGTATCCGAATCCGCCACCCCCACATACGTCGGCACGCCTTGATTGTTCGCGGCAGTGATTTGAGATTCCATGCGCCAGTAGGCCACCGCGTAAGGACCCAGCACCGTCAACGGCACGACGCTGCTCGTCACCGAACCACCCGCGTTGCTGACCACAACGTTGTAAATCAAATTCGTTCCACTCACCGGGAAAAGATTAAGTGTGCTGTTGGTGCCGCCTGCGATCGCCTGCCCATTTTGAAACCATTGATAGCCAAAAGGACCGATCCCAGCCGCGGCCACGCTGAACGAGGCTGAGCCGCCCAGGTAAGCGGTTTCGGCTGCCGGTGCTGTAATAATGGTTGGAATCGGCAAGCTGGAGGAATTGAACCACGCGGACCCCAAATTGCAAAAATTGAGGGAGAGCAATTGTGCGCCGCTACCATTGGCCACACAACTGACCGGCAACGCCCCTGATACTGGTGCCACATTCACGGGCATGTAGAGCAACCCGTTATTGCCAAAGATTTCTAATGAACCACGATCCACCAGCATTTGGAGAGTAATGACTCCGTTGACCGGGCTTAGGGGCTGACTAATCCCCGAGCAGGTGATCTGTTTTGCAAGGTTATCGTAAACGACTGTGATTCCGCGCAAGTTGAAAGTGATGTTGGTGGCGGTGCCCGGCTCAAACTGCACGTCCAATTCGCACGCTTCCCCGATCGTGCCCGTCATCACATTCGTTCCGTTGGCCAGCGACCCAGCCAGCCAGGAATTGGTGCTCACTCGTAATAAGGACAATTCATTCACCGGGTTGGCATACATAACCGGTGTTCCCGCCGTGGTAAGGAGGGTCAGCTGGATGGGAAAGGTCATGCCCCCGTTAAACGGCATGTTGGGATAACTGCCGGTGTTGGCCCACGCCATCATGATCCGGCGTCCATCAGATGGCGGAATATTATTAAACGTTTGCGCGGCATAGAAGTCGTTGCCATGACTCAGATTGAAAGGTCCGTACTGCTGAGTGAACGAATTGCCGTCGAACTGCCCGACCGAGTAAACACCGCCTCCGGCCCAGAATATCCATTTAAGGTTGTTGGTATTCCCGTCCAGCGGCAGCGGAAATAATTCCGGACATTCCGCACCGTTGGTGAGGGTAAACGTGGACGTCTGCATCCAGTTAACAAGATTGGTGGAGGAGAACAAGCCAAAGTCATTGTTCTGCAGATAGAGTGCCATGACCCATTTGTTTCCCGGGGCATACCAGAACACCTTGGGATCACGATTCTGTCCTGCCACGTTGGGAATGACCGGATTATTGGTGTATTTGATCCAAGTCTGACCCTGGTCCAGGCTGTACGCTAGGCTTTGGGTAAAAGGCTGGCCGCTCGACATGCGGTTCTCACCACCGGCGGAACAGATTAATGCCACTAGCGCATTGGTTCCAAAACCGGCCGAGTTGTTCCAATCCACAACAGCCGAACCGGAAAACTCCGTACCCAGATAGTCGGGATAAAGCGCTTCCGGCAATTCTGTCCAATGAACCATGTCAGGACTCTCCGCGTTCCCCCAATGCATGTTGTTCCATGCCCAGCCGTAAGGGTTATGCTGGTAACAAAGATGATATTGTCCGTTAAAATAGACCATCCCGTTAACGTCATTATTCCAGCCGCGTCGTGACGTAAAATGATATAAGGGCCGCAGTGATTCCTGATAAATCGGCGTGCTGGTGATGATCGTATTGGTCTGGATGAAATAAGTTGCCAGTTGATTGGTGGTTGCCAGTAATGAATCCACACGAACCAGTAATTCCTGGCCCTGAAAAGGTGTCAAATCCATGAATGCCCAGAAATTGGTTGCCGAGGTCGCCAGCTCCACGTTCATCTCGCGCACCACCAGGCCATTTTGTATCAATTCCACCAGATGCTTCGTCGCCCCGGTTTGAATCGGCAGATTCAGGTAATGTTGGGAGGCAACAAAGACGCAGGGCAGCGACGTGTCCGTCTCCGTGATTTGATCCACATTGATATGGCCCCAACCGGCAGAGGATGAATCCACGATCTGCAGTTTTGCCGTCTGGTTTGAGTAGGCCGAAACATTCCATTGCAGCCAGTCCAGCGTTTCTCGGTCGCCCATACCCACGGAGGATGCCACCACCTGGCCCCCGACGATCAGGTTAATGCAGGTTTGTCCTCGATGGTTGCCCGCGCCAATGAGAAATTTGATGTATTTCCGCTGGATGGCAAACGGCGGTGAAGTCAGGGTACCCGTGCTGCCGTCGCCGTTCAAATAAGTGTTCACCAAACCGTTGCCAAGATAACCGGACACGTTTTGTTGGTTGGGCAAGGTGCCCTGGGCCGGGCCGGTGCCGAAACAGTCACCAGTTGACGTCCAGCCACCTCCAGGCAGCCAGCCATAGCTCGTTTCCTCAAAGTCAGACAGGAGGATGTCCTGCGCACCTGCCAGCCTAACAGCGGCCGCCAAACAAATCCAAAGGGCAAAGCAGGCATTCGCCGTGCAAGCCGAAATGCGCCACGGTATTCTTGAATTCATTAATGGCTTGCTGCTTTATTTCCAGATCGATCTGAGTTTCCAAACTTTCAGTGCGTTGATCCTGGCGCCATTATCCGGCCCGAAAAACTCCACATCCCGGCTATGCTCTGAGGGAAACGCCAGCACCGTAAACACTTTTTCGCCATCATTCACGAAAACTTCCGCCGAACAGGCGTCCACAAAGACATGAAAATTCACCGCCCCCTTGGGGTCCAGCAGCGGTGCATCATAACGTCCGGAGAACTTGGGATTAAAACCCACGTTCCCCGAGCGCGTGCGATCTACAAACACTGTCCCCCGTTCGCGATCCACTCCGATTACCGTTTCCTGGTTGGCACTTTTGAAAACTTTCAATCCTTCAACGCCTGAACTTTGCGGTTCCAGGGTGAACTCGAACTCTAGCCGGTTGCCTTCAATTTGGTTCTGTTCGATCCACTCATTGGCAGCAGGGGCCTGGCCGCCGGCGAAATCAAATAGCCGCGCACGCAGCGAGTGCAATTCGCCGACCGGTTTTTGCACCAACCGAATACCCTCCGAAGTCTGCCGCAGGCCGACCTGCCGGGGAATCGACATCGCACTGCGCCACGGCGAAGTGGGAACGTCGCCGCCGTATTCCCAATTGCTCATCCAACCCAGCCATAGACGACGGCCATCAGATTTAGGAACGTCGCCCCAGGAAACCGCCGCATAATAATCCGGGCCGTAATCAAACCAGAGTGCCGATTCGGCGGCGGGATGTGCCGGAGTATCTGCCAGCATGATTTGGTCAACATTGATGTGCCCCCAGCCGCCAGTGGCATTATCGACAATTTGCAAAACCGCCTGTTGATGCTGAAAATCGCTGACATCCCAGGAATGCCAGTCAAGGCGTTCGGCATCCGACCCGGAAGCCGTGCGGACCACTTTGCCGTCAACCAGCAAATCCATCCGGGTCTCCTTCTGGGAACCGCCGCCGATCAGAAAATTCAGGAACGGATTCGTGATTTCGAAAGCAGGGGAAGTCAGTGTCCCCGTGGTGGCGTCCCCATGATAGTAGCTGTTAACCAAACCATGACCAAGATAACCATCCACGGGATTCTGGTCGCCAAGGCGACCTTGTGCCGGGCCAGGACCAAAGGCGTCACCCGTAGTCTTCCAGTCACCGTAATCCGGGCTTTCAAAATCAGCTATTACCCGACCTGGCGGTGCAAAGGCGGGAATTGGTTTAATCAGAGAATCAGCATCGGCGGTGAAATTCGTGCCGTCAAACTGGCCGATAAAGTACTGCCCCCCCGAACCGCCGGCAATGCTGCCCGGATTCATGTTGACCGCCAGCACCCACCGCTTTTCAGCAGTACCTTGTACAGGCAATTGAAAAAGATCCGGACACTCCCAAACACCTGAAGTTCCGCCGGCCGGACCAAATTGACTCAACAATGTCCAATCCTTGAGATTGGTCGAGCCATAGAAACATACCTTGTGCTGCGCGGACAGGGAAACCGTCATGATCCATTGTTTGGTCGGCCCATACCATTGCACCTTCGGGTCACGAAAATCAGTGGAGTTGAGATTGATCACCGGGTTGCCGGCATATTTCGTCCAAGTCCGGCCGCGATCATTGCTATAGGCAATGCATTCGTACTGGAAATTGTCTGCGGGATGATACCCGGTGTAAATGGCGATCATGGGCGGCTTGCCGTCCTTGCCAAAGCCGCTAGTATTGTTCCAATCCACCACGGCGCTGCCGGAAAAAATCATCACTCCGTCCGCCTCGGGCAAAGCCAGCGGCAGCTGTTTCCAGTGAACCATGTCCGGGCTGACCGCATGCCCCCAGCTCATATGTCCCCAGGTATTGCCAAACGGATTGTATTGGTAGAACAAGTGATACTCGCCTTCGTAATAAACGAGACCATTGGGGTCATTCATCCAGTTATTTGGCGGCGTGAAATGAAATTGCGGCCGAAAAGGCTCGTCATAATAACCGGCCTCTGCCACTTGCGGACCAACCATCAAACCCAAGGCAAACGTGGCGGCGAGCAAACGCCTCCGGCCCCAGGAGCGTGGCGTCAACTCCCGCACCATCCCGTTCATATGCCAGGCGATTTTACCGCCTTTCACCAGGCATCCGAGGTGCAAAGTAAGCCGGCCCAGCCGATGCTTCGTCAGTTCCAGTTTTAGTCGATTATCCATGATTTAAATTTAAAAGAAGTTCAGTTTTGTGCTACCGCGGCACTCACAGACGCACCCGCGCTGGGGATCGCAGCAATGATGAATTTTTTGCGCAACTGCGGCGGCAAGGCTGGCGTGGCTCCAGCCTGGCTGCAGACATAGCCAGCCACTTCCGCCGCGGCCGTGTGAACCGCATCCAGGTCCATCCCCGCCAGCAGTCCCATCACGAGCGCAGCCGTGAAAGAATCCCCTGCCCCGACCGTATCCACCACTTGCACCGGCGGCGGTGGCTGCATCGACCACCGGCCCGGTTGGTAAAGCAGGCTGCCGTTCGGACCGCGGGTTAGGGCCACTAACCGCAGACCGAAGTCGCATGCCAATTTTTCCATTTGTTGCTGTGCCGAAGTGCCCAGTTGAAACATTTCCGCCAGAATGGGCAGCTCCGCGTCATTCAACTTGACCACATTCGCCAATACCAACGACTGCTCAATGACTTCCCGGGTGTAAAACTGCTGGCGCAGATTAATGTCGAATACACGCAGAGCATTCGCTGGCGAGACCGCGATTAACTGTTGAATTGTTGCGCGTGAAATGGGCTTGCGCTGCGCCAAAGTGCCAAAGCAAACGGCGTTGGCTTTGCTAACAATATCGCGTGCCGTTTCAGTGATCTCCAGCCGGTCCCAAGCGACATTTTCATGAATGATGAAATGCGGCACCCCGTTGCCGTTCAAAGTGACCGTCACTGTTCCGGTTGGCGCCTCGCTGTCCAGTTGCACCGTTCCCAGTGGCAATTCCATGGCCTTGAAGCGCTCCAGAATGTCGCGTCCGAAACGATCAACCCCGATGCGCGTCAGGACCTGCGCCCGCGCACCCAGCGCATGCGCATGATACGCGAAGTTTGCCGGCGCGCCGCCCAATTGCGGTCCATCGGGGAATACATCCCATAGCACCTCGCCGATGCCAACGACTCTAAAACTCATATCATTACTCAATTCCGAGGCGTTTCTGCACTTGTTCCAGCGGGACGCCCTTGGTTTCAATCACCATTGTTTTCACCCAAATCAATTGCAGCACCATCATGAAGGCGAAAAAGGAGAACACATAGCCCGGCGCGAAAACCGAAACCATCTTGGGAAAGAAGGTTGTCAACAGCGCGGCAAATATCCAGTGGGTCGAACTCCCCAGCGTCTGCCCCTCGGCACGCTGGCGGTTCGGAAAGATTTCCGAGATGAAAACCCAAATCACCGCGCCCTGACCAATGGCGTGTGCGGCAATAAAAGCGAAGATACAACCCGGGACAATGCTGTAGTGCTGGGTGAAGAAGGCCCAGGCAGTCAGCCCGAGGGAAGCAATGTAACCAAAGGAGCCAATGAACAGCAAGGTCCTGCGACCCAGCTTGTCAATCAGCGACAAGCCGACAAACGTGAAAATAAGATTCGTCACCCCGATGCCGACTGACTGCAAAAACGCCGCCTTCGCCCCCAATCCGGTCATTTCAAAAATACGGGGGGCAAAATAGAGAATGGCATTGATGCCGGAAAGCTGGTTGAAAAATGCGATCAGAAAAGCCAGGAGGATGGGAACCCGCAACCGCCAGGTCCAAAAATGCGTCGAACTGACACGTTCCGAGGAGGCGGCGAGAATCGCATCGGCCTCTGCCTCGATCTGCGCGGGCGTCTGTTCGGGCTGGATTAACTTCAAGACTTTGATTCCGGTAGCCCGGTCACCCTTGCGCCCGATCAGCCAGCGCGGGCTTTCCGGGATGACAAAGCACATCGCCGTGTAAATAATTGAGGGAAATGCCGCCACCCCCAACATCCAACGCCAATCGTTTTCACTAATACCGACCAGTATCCAGTTGGAGGCGAGCGCGATCAGAATGCCAAACACAATGTTGAACTGGAACATTCCGGCCAGCCGTCCGCGATAAGCCGGCGGGGCAATCTCCGAGATGTAAAGCGGCGCAGCCACGGTGGAAATGCCGATGCCAATCCCGCCAATCACCCTGGCAGCGATGAACATCCCAACTCCGTTGGCAAAGGCGCAACCCACTGCCGAAATCACGTAAAGCACACCGATGCTGAGGAGGGTTTTTTTACGACCGAGATAATCCGTGGGCAAGCCGCCAAACAGAGAACCAAGCACGGTGCCGTAAAGCGCCGAAGCAATGGCAAACCCATGCATTCCCGGACTCAAACCCCAAAGTGTCTGAATATGCTGTTCCGCGCCGGAAATAACCACGGTATCAAATCCGAAGAGAAATCCCGCCAAGGCCGAAGTGATCGCCCAGAAAAAGATTCGACCGCTCATCTTTTCGTTGGGGCGAGCTATGGCAGGGTTAATCGCAGGACTGGTAATTGTTTCTATATTCATTATTTACTTTTTACTATTCTAACGGCCAGTGGCAAACCTCATTCTTTTAAAATCTTTCCCGCCGCTGTTTTGGCGGGAAAATGTGTGTGCGGCCTGGTGTTGGCCGGGCTGACCTCCATCGCCGACCTTTCTGATCGGCGGCTGCCCGAAGAGGAGCAATAGCTGACTTAACTCAGTTGTTTGCAAATCACATTTCCTCCAGCTATCATAACTGCCTAATTATTGTTGACCTGCGGATTGCCGTGGATCCCAATATCGTGAATTAATCAGAGCTTGAGGCGAGGTACTGGCCTGCGGATCCTGCTGGGGATTGATGTTCGCATCTTTTCGGGATTCTGCATGACCATCGGAGAATCCAACGTTGCCTATGCCCGGAAATTTCCCTCCGTTATGGCGCGTCGTATCGATACCCTCGTAAGCTTTCGTCGTGCTCGTCGCCGGATTCATGTCGCCATGAGCCCACCACAATGAAGCACTCGCGCTCAGATCCGTCGGTTTCGGTTGTTTGTCTCCAAAAACCAATAGATCGGTGGGATTGAGTACCGCACCCCGCTTGAAATTAGCATAACTGGCGAATTTGACAAAATTGACGTCGATCACCCCGGGAGCGTTGGGGGTGCAACTCAAAAAATAGGAATTATAACCATAACCAACCAGATTAAAATTAAAGGCCCATTTCCATACATTGCCGCCTTGCAACGTAATCGGCCCATTCACCGCCGGATCATGAAACGAAGGATAATTGTTCGTGGTACCGCCAAAGATCAAGGTGCCCCACCAGTTGTTTAGCTCGTCCGTGGTGTCCCAAAAACCATTGGCCGTGCTCAAGCAAGTCGGGAATCGGTCATTATTGTCGTCGGTATAAATCTGGCATAATAAATCCATTTGCTTGAGATTATTCAGGCAGGCAATCCGCACCGCTTTGCTTTTGGCGGATGCCAGGGCCGGCAGCAACATGGCGGCCAGAATGGCGATGATTGCAATCACCACCAGCAATTCAATCAAGGTGAACGCAACGTCTCGTTTGGCATCGGAAGTTGGATTATTCGTTTTCATATTTTTCATTTCATTCAGTTTACGCGCACTCTTTACCGAGCTTGGCCTGCGGTGTTGCCACCGCAGGCCAACCCATTTAACCTCTAACTATGATCAATCGACCGGAACACTGGTTTAATATTTGATCTTGTAATATTGCGCCGAGCCGATCTTGGTCAATGTTGCCTGGAAGTTCCCGCTTCCCAGCGACGTCACCGTCGCCGAAACCGGCCCGAATGAGCCAGTGATGCTCGAGGCACTTACAACCGAGTATGACGACGCCAATGCTCCCGGAGCGCCGATGAAGGTGATCGTTACCGTCGATCCGCTGGCCGAAATGCCCGTGATCACCGGTGGAACCGGGAGATATCCCAACTGACCGCTGCTGGGGGTGATCAATCCTTCGGACACCTGGACATCAGCAAGAGCACCGAAGAGGTTGCGATTGTCGTCGTTCCAATGATAGCGGTAGCGACCAACGAACAGATTGCCTTCCGGGGTGCTCGGCAGAGGACCGTATCCGACCGGCAAGCTGAATGTCGCGTTGGTTCCCGTACTGTCCGTGTTGGCAACACTGAGACCGATCGTGTTGGCCAGCGAGTTATACTGCGCCAACAAGTAATGCCAATTGCCGTCGGCATAATTCTTGTTCAAGACCACCGACTGGATGCCAGAGTTGGTATCTTCCCAACTGTTTCCGTTGGGATCGGCCACGGAGAAGTTATTAATCTTGAAACTGAGGTATCCCGGTCCGGCCTGGTTTAAATTGACACCATAGCGGAAAGTATTTCCGCCATCTGAGCCCTGACAGACCAGTTCCATGGGACCGTTGGCACTCTGATCACCATAAGTACGGAAGAAGCACTCCAGTGAGAAGGAAGTCTGGAAGTCAAAGACATCCGGTCCGGCGGGATAGAATACCACGCCGTCGTTGCCAGCGAGATAAGACGGATCAAAGGAGTTCGTGCCGGCCAAGCTATTATTGATGAACATCGAGGTTGGCGGAACTGAATTGGTCAGGGGAATTTCCCCGGCGTTGCCAATGCCTGTGTTGTTTGGCGAATTGTTGAAGGTAATCAAGTTGTAGACTTTTGGAAACAAGGGAGCCTCATCGTCAACCGTTGCTTGCGGGTTAAGTACGTCTTCCACGAAGTCAAAATTCCAAAGCGCCAGGCTGATGGCTTGAGAAACCTGGACCGTAATCGTCGCGCTGGTGATTGAACCGTCGCACGGAGTTGAAGCCACCAATTGATACGAACCACTGGCGGCGACCGTCGCGGAGGGATAGCTCAGGTTAATGTTCGTCTGTCCAGGCAAAGGAGAGCCATTCTTCAACCATTGAAATTGAAGGGGTCCACCCGCCATCTGATCTCCCTGAGGATAACCAAGATTAAACCAATTCACAGGCGTGAGGCTAAGGCTCGCTCCAACCGCAACTGCATTGGTCGATGGCGTCGCCGCGGTGCTGGAAAAACCGGCGCCGGCAAACTCGGCAGGGGTGCAATTCGCGCTGGCGATCAATTGGGCTGCCGGCAAAGCTGCGCTGGAGAATCGAACCTGATTGATCTTACCATCGAAGGGTGTGCCGCCGCCCTCGTCGTCACCGATCTCAAAGGGTCCCTGGCTCCCCAGACCACCTGGATTGAGGGGATAACCGATGTAGGTACTGGATTCGGTAGTTGTCCCGTCCTGATTCACCACCAGAATATCCATGGTCAATTTGGTGCCATCGTAACGAGCGCACACATAGTGCCATTGGCCATCATCGAAACGCTCACCCCCATTTTGCGCCGCGGTGATACGCACATAGGGGAAGTTTACAACGTTCCAGGAAAAAAACAGCAAGCTGCCGATATCGTTGGTGCCGTTGCCTTCTTCATTGAGCTGAATCACTCCGTAGTTGGAAAATTTGTGGTTCCAAATCAGGGTTTGCTTTACGGTATCCATTGAGGGGGTGTTGGAACCGACATAATCAGTTTTGAAGAAAACCTCTTCGGTGAAGCTAGAAGTGTTAAAGTTCGTGCCATAAGTCCCGTTGTCGCAGGATATCTCGCCACCCGGACCAGAGTACTCGTCGGCCCCGCAATCCCAGGAAGCAGATCCGGCATTAAAATAATTGTTCGGATTAAACATGGCCGCCGGCGGCACATCGCTCGGATAGGTCGTGTTCCCAGCCATGGGGCCAAGGATCCAGAGATCCTGCACCGAAGGTGGGACAGCGTTGTTAGTGCCGGGAATAGTGCCTTGACCCACATTGGTGGCCAGGTCAGGAACACCGACGCCATAACTCAGGTTCAAAGGATTGCTGTTGGTGATGGCCAATTTCCAATAGGCGACCGTGGTGATGTTGGTATCTTGCTCATTGGCCTGGGCGTACCCGATGGCACCCAGAAGCAGGGCGGCGGCGACAGCCGCCAGTTTTGTTGTTCTACATTTAGCTTTCATGTTGGCTTTATGGTTTGGTTGTGGAGTTTGACTTTTTGACCGACTGATCAACTATGCTGAAACCCTAAAAAAGAAATCATCTCGAAGACGCAGTGATGCGCTGATGTATCTTCCAAGGGGGCTTTCATTGACTCGATAATATCCCGACACCGGGAAACAAACAAATGCAGACTAGACAAGATTGAAGATTGTTGACATTACAGCTTTTAAAGCTGTAATAACACAACCAGCCAACTTTTCGGGAACCAGCGCAAGGCAGCTTGCTGCCCTGTCCTAAACCCCAATGAGGCAGGCGAAAACAGAACATTTCGGCCAGCCAGCTGACTAACAAGCCAGCCAAACTGTCGCGAGAAATGACGGTTCGAGCAGACGGATTCATTAAATAAATAATGAGTGATCGGCAGAATTAAGTGACGACGGCATTTTTTATCCCGCCGAAGTAGGAGTGATTTATTGCTGTTCTCCCAGCAATCTCATGATCTTAGGGTCAGTGATATTAGCAGCGGTAACCACTTCAACTCCCGTATCGATCACCCGCGGACTCGTTTGCCCCTTGCTGTGCAGCGCCAGCACTTTGACCCCCTGATAACCCATGTTGTAGGGATCCTGCACCACGATCGCCACGACCTCGCCGGTTTTCAGGGCATCGATCAGGGATTTGGCCGGATCAAACGCCACCATTTTGACGTCCGTGCGGTTCGCCGCTTGTAACGCCTCTAGGGCACCCACCGAGACGTCCACATTGCAGGCGAAAAGCCCCTGCACGTCCGGGTGGTTCGCCAGCATTTGAGTGGTCACGCCTTTTGCAATTTCCGCCGTATCCTGCCCCGATTCAGAATCAACGATCTTGATATCAGGAAATTCCTTGGCCAACGTGTCGCTAAATCCATTCAAACGTTTGATGGTGGCGTGCGAGCCGGCGATATGCCTTACCACAAGCACATTACCCTTGCCGCCCAGCGCTTGACCCAACTGCTCCGCCGCCAGCACGCCCCCCTGATAATTATCCGTGGAGGCAATACTTAGAAAATTAACGTCATCCAGCCCCGAATCAATGATGACACAAGGGATTCCCAAAGTGGCGAGCTGATCCACCGAGGGAACCAGCGCCGTACGGTCAACGGGAGCCATTACCACCCCGGCCACTTGGCTGGCAATCGCGTTGCTGACGATTTCAATTTGACCGGCGCTGTTGGTCTCGCGATCAGGGCCGTTCCAAATGATTTCGTATCCGTAATCCTTGGCCGCCTCCTTTGCCCCGGCGAGAACTGATTGCCAATATACCGTATTGGTCAGCTTGGGAATGACCGCTATGACATGCCCATTTCCCACTGAAGGCTGCGCCGGGTTGGCCGGCGTTATGTTTCCCGCCGGCACGGAGTCAGTGGAATTCTGCCCACAGCCGGCCCCAAGCACCACTGCAGCCATCAATATCACGGTGAAAATGGACATACTTGATGAATTTTTCATGTTTTTTAACGAGTTCATGTTCGTTTCAAGGGTGGCAACTTACGCCACGAGTGAGGGTTTTTGATTGAAGCTATATTGGAACCTTTTGGACGACTGACACAAATCAAAACTGGACTAGTTGTAAAATAGCTGCTATTACTACTTTTGCACCAGACATAACAATCAAGTTTTCGCGTTTATGAGTTCACAACCAAAACACAGCGAGATAAGCCGTCATCTTGAAACCGAAATTGCCGGCGGCAAATATGGCGATGGGGCCCGTCTGCCGAGCGAGATTCAGCTGGTCAAGCAGTTTGGGGTTTCGCGGCCCACCGTGGCCCGCGCCCTGCGCGATTTGGAGGCCAAGGGCCTGATCGATCGCCGCGCCGGCTCTGGCACCTACGTCCGCACCAATAACGAGCGCAGCGCATCGACCCGCATTCTGGGCCTGTTGATCCCCGGCCTCTCCAATACCGAAATCTTCCAAATTATCTGCGGTGAAATCGCCAGCCTCGCTCGCGTCAATGAATATGGTCTGTTGTGGGGCGGTTCCACCAACCCGCGCGTCGACACGGATGCCAGTCTCATGCATACCGAGGAAATCTGCAAACAGTTCATCGATCGCAAAATAAGCGGCGTCTTTTTCGCGCCAGCTGAATTGCAGCCCGGACAAGGCGAAGCCAACAAGCACCTGGCCGAATCCCTTCGAGAAGCCGGTATCCCCGTCGTGCTCTTGGATCGGGATCTCCTCGATTATCCCGGCCGAAGCGATTTTGATCTGGTGGGCATCGATAATATGGCCAGCGGTTTCATGGTGGCCGAACATCTGATCAAATTGGGCTGCCGAAAAATCTTCTTCGTAGCCCGCCCATTTTCTGCCGCCACGGTGGATGCCCGTATTGCCGGAGTTCGCGAGGCCCTTTACCGCCATCGCATCGAACCCTCCGCCGGCTGGGTTCGCTACGGTGACCCCGGCGACCGCAAGTTTGTGCGCGGATTGGCGGCCGCCCGGCAGGCCGACGCCTTCATCTGCGCCAACGACGACACCGCAGCGGTGCTGCTGCGCACCTTGGAAGCCGAGGGCTTGCGCGCCCCGCGCGATGTCCGGGTGGCCGGCTTCGACGATGTCAAGTATGCCATGCTGGTCTCTCCCACTTTGACCACCATTCACCAACCCTGCCGCGATATCGCGATCATGGCCTTTCGCACCATGATGGAACGGCTGGCCGAGCCAACCCTCCCCGCGCGCAGCGTCTGCCTCGCGCCTCGCCTCGTGGTGCGCGAATCTTGCGGTGCCTACTTGCCCCGCCCAAAAGCAAGCGCAGCTGCCGAATAAACTGGTTGCATCACTCTCCTAAAGATCAATATTTCCTCGTTTGTAGGAGGCGACGTGAGAAGTCTCTAATCGTTACTGTGCCGTTGCGCTGCCGCCACCACATTCCGCTTTCCAAAACCGATATTTTTCTTGCCAAGCATATTGTTATCCTCCAATTAATTAAAACATTATTCCCGTTACATATGGTTGGGTAAGCTTTTCCGCCCCGCTGGCTGAAACCAGTTGAAAACGCGTAATGATGGAGTGTATTAACCAATGAAAAAAAATCTGATCTTGTCCTTGTTGCTGGCCTTCGGCCTGAACCTTTACGCCGACGAAACTCCGGCTTCCCTTAACCTCCCCATCAGCCCCGGGCCATTTCAGGGCACGATGGACTCGCTCACGAATTATATTTATCCGGAATGGTTTCGCGACGCCAAGTTTGGCATTTGGGCGCACTGGGGTCCACAGGCCGTGCCGGAAGAGGGCGACTGGTATGCCCGCAAGATGTATCAGCAGGGCTCACCCGATTATGAGGATCATCTAAAACGCTGGGGCCATCCCTCCACCAATGGCTGGAAGGACATCATCCCCTTGTGGAAAGCCGAGAGATGGGATCCTGAACATCTCATGGCACTTTATAAAAAGGCCGGCGCCCATTATTTCGTCAGCATGGGTTCGCACCACGACGATTTCTTCCTGTGGAATTCGCCATTGCACAAATGGAATGCTGTAAATTACGGCCCCCACCGCGATGTCGTGGGCGATTGGCAAAGGGCCGCGAAGGAAAATGGCTTGCCCTTTGGGGTTTCCGAACACCTGGGAGCCAGTTTTACCTGGTTCCAGGATTCGCACAAATCGGATTGGACCGGCCCGCTCGCCGGCATTCCGTATGATGGCGCCAATTCCAATTACTGGGATCTCTATCATTTTCCGGCTAAACCCGGCGACGCCAGCTGGTATTCCAACGATCGCCGATGGCAACAGCAATGGTACGACCAAATCAAACAGCTGGTGGACGACTATCACCCCGATCTGCTTTACAGCGATGGTGGTGTCGCCTTCGGCAACGAGGTGGGCTTGAGCCAGATTGCCAACCTCTACAACGTCAGTGCGGCCGACCACGGCGGCCAGGTACAGGCGGTTTACACCTGCAAGCAGGATTCCGGCGGCCGCTGGGTGCGTGATTTCGAACGCGGCGTCAACGGCGGCATCAATCCCTATCCCTGGCAGACCGACACCTCCATCGGCGACTGGTTTTACAACCGGCATTGGAAATATCAACCCTTGAGTTGGACGGTGCACATGCTCGTGGACATCGTCAGCAAAAACGGGAACCTGCTGCTCAATGTGGTCTTGCGTCCTGACGGCTCGCTGGATCCAGAAGTGGAGACCATGCTGCATCAACTGGCCGATTGGCGTTCCGTCAATGGCGAGGCGATCTTCGGAACCCGCCCGTGGTTGGTTTACGGCGAAGGCGAGGTCAAAGCCAAGGGCGGCGCCTTCAAGGAGAATTTCCATTACTCCGCGAAGGACATCCGGTTCACCACCAAGGGACCAACGCTCTACGCCATCGCCCTTGGCTGGCCCGAGGATTCGCAAATTACCATCCGCTCCCTGGCCCTCACGGATGACCCGGCCCAAAATCACATCAAGCGCATCACGCTCCTGGGCCACAGGGGCAAATTAAAATTCACGCAGACCAGGGACGGCCTAGTCGTCCAATTGCCTTCCGAAAAACTAAGCGACCTCACCTGCTCCCTCAAAATCAACGGCACCGATCTGAAGCCGGCAAGTTTGGCAGAATAGTGCTTCAAATATAAAACGCTACCATTTCTTTACCAAGTCGCGAAGCGACGACGGAGATTAGCCAGACACGTAGTGTCTGGTTAAAATCACAATAATTATCCGTCCTGGAGGGACGGAGGAAACCTGCGCAATCATTCGGGTTCATTCGCGGCAACAGTTATCCCCAGTTGGCCTGAAAAAACCTTTTCAACTCGACGCATTGATGATTCAGGCTTAAATTAGGGATATGTCTACGGAAAATACCGTTGAGCCGGAAATCGCGGGTCGACCCAAGAAAATCAACCTCCGCCGGCCCGACATCATGGAGCAAGTGCAGGCGCAGGTGCTGTCACATTATCGCAGCGAAATCGTTGAAAAGATTCGCGGCGGCGGCGGGGTGCTCTCCTCCGGCGACCTGACTGTGAAACTGGCCAAGGAATTTGGCTTTTGTTACGGTGTGGAGCGCGCCATTGACCTGGCTTATGCCGCCAAGAAATATTTTGCTGAGGTCTCGCCGCAAACCCCGATTTACCTGCTGGGTGAAATCATCCACAACCCTGAAGTCAACGACCAGATCCGGAATCTGGGCATCAAGATTATTTCCCCCAAACCCACCGAGGCCGAATTGGAACAGCTCCACGCGAACGACGTGGTGATCATCCCCGCCTTCGGAACGGAAGTCACCACCCGCGAACGTCTCAAGGAAAAAGGCTGCGAGTTGGTGGATACCACCTGCGGCGACGTGATGAGCGTCTGGAAACGCGTGCGTCAATATTCCAAGGAAAACGTGACGAGCATCATTCACGGCAAGGCAAAGCACGAGGAAACGAAAGCCACCACCTCCCAGGCTCGGGCCTACGGCTCCGGCCATTATTTGGTCGTGTTCAACCTGGCCGAGACCGATTACGTGTGTAATTACATCCTGAATGGCGGGGACAAGCAGAAGTTCCTCGAAAAATTCAAGGGTGCCCATTCCGACGGATTCGATCCCGATTTTCATTTGCAGGCGGTCGGCGTGGCCAATCAAACCACCATGCTGCGCGGCGAAACGGAGGAAGTCCAACGCCGGTTCAAGGCGGTCATGGAGAAAAAATTCGGCGCGAGTGAGATCGCCAGCCATTTTCGCTTTTTCGACACCATTTGCGGGGCAACCCAGGACCGGCAGGACGCCTTGCAAAAGATGCTCAAACAACCGCTCGACCTGCTCATCGTCGTCGGCGGTTATAACTCGTCGAACACTTCGCACCTGGCGGAGATGGGCGAACAGGTCCTGCCGACTTACTTCATCAAAAATGCGGCCAAAATGCAATCGGACCATCTCATTGCCCACTACGACCTGCATCACAAGGCCGAAGTGGAAACGCGCGACTGGCTGCCCGCCGGCAAGATTACCGTGGGCATCACCGCCGGTGCGAGTTGCCCGAATAATTTGATCGAGGACACCATCCGCCGGCTGTTTGCGCTGCGCGGCATCTCCGTTCAAGAACTGCTGAATAACTGAACATGCCGCGGACGCGCAAGGAGTTGGAACACATTGAGCGGCAGATTTTAGCACCTTACGCGCAATTCAGCGGCGACAGTCGCGGTCGGGAATATGCCGAACCGCCCCCGGATTGGCGAACGCATTACCAGCGCGACCGTGACCGCGTAATCCACTCACGGGCCTACCGGCGCCTCGAAGGCAAAACCCAGGTCTTTTTGAACGGCTCCGGTGATCACCTCCGCACGCGGCTGACCCACACCATGGAAGTGGCCGCCATCGCCCGCAATATCGCCAGCGCCCTGCGACTAAATACCGACTTGACGGAAACCATCGCCCTCGCCCACGATCTCGGCCATTCCCCTTTCGGCCACAAAGGTGAGGCGGTTCTCGCTCGTGCCATGAAAGGTCATGGCGGCTTTGAACACAACTTGCACAGCCTCCGGATTGTCGAGCAATTGGAGCAAAAATATCCAAACTTTCCCGGTCTCAACCTCACCTGGGAAGTTCGCGAGGGCCTTGCCAAACATCAAACCACCTATGACCGCCCCGGTCGCCTCAAAGGTTTTGATGCCAAAAACTCCTCGCTCGAAGCGCAAGTCGCCAACGTGGCCGACGAGATCACCTATTACAGCCATGATCTCGACGACGGCCTCGATTCGGGCCTACTGTCCGAAAAAAAATTGGCAGCCAACGTCCGGATTTTTGCGGACGCGGCCAAATTTGTGCGCAAGCGCTATGGCCGGATCGCCGAGGAATCACGCCACTATTTCATCATCCGCACCATCATCGACATGCAGATTCACGACGTGGTGGAAAACAGCGAAAAACTCATTCAAAAAGCCGGCGTCCAGTCCGCCGACGCCGTCCGCCTACATGCCAAACCGCTCGTCGCCCACAGCCCCAATCGCCGCAAACTTAACCAGGAACTGCGCAAATATCTTTACCGGAATCTGTATTACAACCCGGTCGTTCACGAACCCAACTTGCGCGCCGTAAAAATGCTCGACCGGCTGTTCAAACATTTCCTGAAGCATCCCAAGGATCTGGGCGAAAGTTCCCAAAAACGCCTCAAGAAAAACGGCCTCCACCGCGTCATCTGCGACTACCTCGCTGGCATGACTGATCGTTATGTGACTCAGGAATGCGAGCGCCTGTTTAGCCCGCTTGCACGGTAATTAATCCAACCCGACTTTTCAGCTTCTACGCGCCAAAGATTTTCCAATCCGGCTTTACAAACACGCGCTTTGCTTCGGGTGACTCAAACAAGTTTTGGGAGCAACAGGTATTACATTAACCCATTGCGGCCAATTGAGTTGCAAGCAGATAATCATTTACCAGGATTTATCGCCCTTGTCGGCATAAACCAGAATCTTCAGCTGAGCAGACGCCAAGCTTTAACTTCTTTTTGGCTCAATATCGCTTGCGGCTTTGGCATTTATTCTGCTCTAAATTGACTATTGTCAGGATGAATCATGAATAGCGGAGCCAGAGCAAAAAACTCATAAAACAACAAACTTGGTAAAAATATCAAAATGACGCTGATCGTTCTGAAACTCCCGTTATGCAAGGCGCATTCCTAATATTATTCACATTATTCTACTCGGTTACAGTGCTTGCTTTTGACGGGTTAATGGTTAATAACCTTTTCAAACAGTTTGAATCTTCCGGTTATCCCAGCGTCACCGGCACGGTTACCCGCAGCCTGGTACAAATTCATCACAGTTCCAAAGGCGGGGTCAGTTATGAGCCTGTCATCAACTATCACTATTCCGTCAGCGGGCAGTCGTTTACGGGTAAAAAGTTGCGTTACAATCCGATATCCTCTTCGAGTCAGTTCGCGGCCTCGAGCGTGGTAGGCGAACATCCCGCAGGCTCGACCGTGCTGGTTTTTTACAACCCGGAAAATCCACGGGACACACTATTGTTCACGGGGATCAAAGGTTGCGATTTTTTGCTGATCCTGTTTCTGACCCCGTTCAACGCAGTGATGATCGGATTGTTCGCCTGGTCATGGAGCTGGTTGAGAGAGAGAATTGTCCGGCCGGCGGCAGGTGGAATGAAAATCATCACCGACGGTATGAATATCCGCGTGCGGCTGCCGCAGTACGGAGCGATGATTTGGTGTCTGGCGACCACCGGCGGTCTTGGTTTCACCGCCATGTTCATCATCGGGTTCGGAATGCAGATGAATCCCTCCATTCCGGTGGCTCTTTCAACCCTTACCGTGGTTTTTTTGGGTGGTCTGGGGGCTCTCTACTGGCAATGGATGAAAATCCAATCAGGTATTGACGATCTGGTCATCAACGAAGACAGTCGTTCGCTGGAACTGCCATTGACTTTCGGTCGCAACGTCCGGATGACGGTGAACCTTGCGGACATTGAGAGCCTCACGGTCGAACGAATTGAGCATCGCAACAGCAAGGGTGGAGTTACCTTCAGCTACGCGCCGACTTTGCATGTGCGCGGAGACGAGTCCGCAGCATCCAAACTCGCAGACTGGTCGGACAAGCTGAGGGCCGACGATTTTGCGGCATGGTTGCGCCAGAAACTAGGAATATGATGCCCGCTGCATAGGTGTCCCCCTCCACTGCAACCGGCTGCGACGCGATATTTTTTGATTCTACAATATTTTTTCAGAACTCGGTTGCCGTCGGTGCAGCGCCCACCCAATAATTGGTGAGCTCGCTGCCGCTGAATAATCTTGGAGGTATTGTAAGGTCGGAATCGAACTGTCAGTCAGGAACAGATTATCGGGCAAAAAGCCAACCACTCAGTACCATCAGCGTTTTGAGAATAATACCACCAAATTAGACGCACACCTCACCCGTGCCGGCAATTCTTTTTGCTGTAATCGGCTTACCGGCCGGTTTTCACACATGCTGATCTCGACTACGGGGAAGTTCCTTCCCGTAGGGTTGCCCAAATCCAAAACCCCCGAACCGCCGCAGCATCGGCTTTTGGTCGCAACAACTAATTGGGATTGCAGGAATCGACCTGGATCGGCGCCAATTAAATTCACGCACCTGTTTTCGGATGCAAAAGGACGAAATCATCGCGACGGTTCTTCCACCATAAGGCATGATTGTAACCGGGATCAGCCGGTTTGTCCTTGCCATAGCTGACAGTGCTGACGCGCTGAGGGTCTATGCCCATGGGAGCCAGCGCTGCGCGTGCGGCTAATGCACGGCGTTCACCAAGCGAGCGATTGTATTCTTCCGTGCCGCGCTCATCACAGTTCCCCTCTACGAGTAATGTAGCGTCTGGATCTGCTTGCAGCGCAGCAGTGACACTTTGCAGATTTAAATGCGCGCCGTCCCGGATGACTGAACTGTCGTAGTCGAAATAAACGGTATCGGCGGCCAGGGCGGTGCCATTCTGAGTATTCACGCCCGGCATCCTGTCCGCAGGAGGCGAGATTGGTTGTTCGGCAGCTTGTTTGCCGGGACTATAGCCGGGCGCTACGGTGCCAGCAGGCGGGATTTTCGTCAGGCCGGGTGCAGGCCAGGTGTCGCCGGGCTTAATGACGGAGACTTGACTTTTGCATCCAGCCGAGACCATTGCGACGGCCAGCGCAAATCCGATCCAATAAACCATTTTTATTTTCATATTGTTATTAAGTGATTTAGCCGTCTTCATCCGACCGCGCTTGGACCAAACACTCGGCGCGTGTTCGCCAGCCATTTTACTGTGCCGGAATCCATGTTTGATCCGGGTCATAAGTGATCATGGACCGGGCGGTTTTAGCAGTCCTGCTTCCGAGGTTTTTCTGATTGACCCGTCCTTGTTGATTGACGATGAAGGTCATGACACCCGTATCGCCCCATTCGGCCGGCCACGCGACCAGGGCGAAGCCCGCGATCAGGCGGTGGCTGATAAGGTAATTATACTTTCCGCCCGGGGCATTTTTCCCCTGACGGGTCAGGATTTTGAAATAGTAGCCCCGATAAGGAGCCTGTTCACCGTCCAGCATTTTCGCCGTGTGCTGATAACCCTCCGCGCGTGCCTGCGCGACGAGCGGACCCAATGGGCTCAATTCCTCGCCCGGCTTGACTGGCCAAAAGAGGCCGTTATGGATGCCTGGCGTGCTGCGCAGAAACTGGGCGTAGGCAAGCACTCCGTCTCCAGTCCGATCATGGCTGGCATATTCACGCTGGGCCTCCAACATACGCCTCGCAAACATTGATTGTGCCCAGTTCGTCCTGGCCGATGCGCCGGGCGAGAATTTCCTGCTTGCCGGCGGCGCTATCGAAGAACCATTGCCCGCCCTGCTTGACGAGGGGAATGGGAAATGGCCAGCCATCCGCATCTTCATCATAAACCTGGTCCGGCTGATAAACCGGCACGCAAATCAGTTGGGGATCCGCCGGAATAATCTCAATGGCACTGCCATCAGCAACCACTTGCTGCTGCGGAGAAGATTGCAAATTGCCCAGTCTGGCGGCGGTTGCGCGCAGGCGCTGGATGGAACTCATGACCTCCGGTTGTTGATTGAGAAAAGCCAATCCCGATTGCATCGTCCAGTTCAAGTTATCATCCATCCATTTCAACACTTTGGGGTATCGGGCCACGGCCTGAACACTGGGGTCCCATGGTTGCTGGCCAATCTGGTCGACATCCCCACCGCCACTGACATAGCGGTCGGCTAACACAATTTGAGTCGGCAACGTGGATGCCGGCAGGATCTCGGCAATCAACGGGTCGGGATAAAGCGCAATTTGTCCCAGCAACTGGTCCAGCGCCGCGCCGCTTAAAGGTTGATACGCCGGCATTGGCGGTGGAGCCTCCCCTTGCGACCACACGGTCAGGGCAGCGCCAGCATAGAGGAACAGCAGAACAGTAATTTGGGACAATAACTTCATCGCGATATTCGGGTTTGAACCGGCCTCGGTTTCGCATCCACGGTGACGATCACGTCCCTAAAGTAAGAGTTGGAACCGGCGGGTGGCTATGGGGTGTTACCCCCACGGCGTGGGTTCCCGCCGGCACTGCGTTTCGGCGCGGGCTGAGCTGGAGGATTTCCTCTTCGACTATAAATCAGGAGTTGGAGTAAGTAGTTTTTGAAAAAGGCGAAGGCAATCGACTTGCCAAATTCTAACTCACATTACGCGTGAAATTTTAGAAAGTCACCAGGTTCGATGACATCCAAGCACAAGACCGCAAACTGTGCCTGTAAAAGCCGCGGCAAACAGGTCGCGAAAAATCAATCAAACGGCATCCTTGGGCGCTAAGGCTGCTGGTAGGCGCGATAGAATTGGATCGGCGGGTTGGTACTGCCGCCACCAATGTAAACCGGGGTTACCACATTGCTCAAGATCAGGCTCATGTTCGATTGCCAGAGGTTACCGCGGAGACCGGAGGCACTTTGGATGACATAGTTCGAGCCCGGAATGCCATAGAGCGTGAGGACAAACGTGGAATTGGTTCCCATGCCGGCCTGCAAGAGCGGTTCTGCGGCTACCAGGATCACTTGTCCGGAACCACCGGAGTCATTGCCCACCAGCGACCCGTTGGGTTGCGTTCCTTGAACGCCAGTCAGCGTCACCGGCACGAACGATGAATGTACCCCGGAAGCTTGGAAGCAAATATTTGCGATATTGGCCGGTCCTTGCAGGGTGCGTCCCGACAGGGCGCTCACGCTGAATTCCGCCATGGATGCTGATGCGTAGTCGAGGACAGCACTACCCACGGCCAGGTTGGTCGAGCTGATGGACAAGCTGCTGATCTCGTTGCTGGGGAATTGCAGGGTGAATTCCACGGTGTTCAACGGGACACTGGAGCTGAGCAGGTTAACCGGCACGCAGGCTTCCTCCCCGGTCAGCAGCGCGGTCGAACCGATGCCCATTTCCACGCAATCGCCCACTGCTATTGGGAAACTCATGGAGTTGCTCACGGTGGGATACTCAATGTCGGTCGCCCAAAGAGTGATCTCATTGGTGCTGGTCCCCTGATTGCAAGCGGGCGTCCAGGAGAAGATACCGTCAGGCGTAATGGTGGCTCCCGGCGGATCGCGCGGGTCAAGACTGTACGTTACCGGGAAGTTGGCCTCGTTGGTAATGGTCAGGTTCTGGCCAACGGAAATGTAAAGGGGACCAACCTGGTAGATGGTGGGCAACTCGGCCGACAAGGTGGTGAACGTAACATCGCCGCCGAAACTGGTGCCCGCGCTGTTCACCGCGACGGCCTCATAATGATAGGTCGTATCGGGCTGCAAGCCTTCCAGCGTGAACGGAGCGTCCTGCGGGGTGTTGAGACTTTGGGTCAAAGATTGTGGCGGGGTTGCCGCAGTGTAGTTGGTCGTCAATCCCCATTGGTAATAAACGGTGGTATCACCATTGTCCGGATTGACCAACGCGTTCAAGGTGGCGGAAACAGAGTTGGTGCCAACGGCGGCCAGCGTCGTAACCGTCGGCGCGGTGACCATCGGGCCGTATGTAATGGTGTAGGAACCGGTGGAGTTGTAATCAAACAAATGGACTAAATTCTGCGGCTGCGGCGGCAGCATGTGAACGCGCTCGGGCGTCTGCCAGACGTTTGGCCCGACCAGCAGATTAACGCCGTCGGAGCGAGTCACGCTCGCGATGGTCATCGTTCCGGCGCTGGGATCTGGGAACTGCAAATAGATCCATCCCGGCGGCGCCGAGACGGTCACTGTGATATTAGTTTGCCCGGGGGCGAGCGTTCCGGCGTTCACGTTGGTGATGGAAGTCACCGGGAAAACCGGTCCCGCGCTGGAATAAACATTGTCCGGCAGCGCGTCCACATTGGTAGTGTCGTTGACCAGGAAATCCGGGATGCCATCATCCTCGGGCACCGAGATGCGGACGATATGGTTCATTTCGTGGATCGCCACGCTATTGACCAGGGAATCATTGGTGGCCCCCAACGCATCAATATGCTGGAAGGTCGCGTTATAACTAATAAAGGCGCCTTCCAGAGTGGATGTCATCAGCCATAGCCCGGTGGCATCGCCACCCGGCGGGATGGCGCCGAGATCCATGGTAAGCGACGGCGACGGCAGCACATTGGTGCCGGCTTGCGAACCAATGATCTCAAAGGCAATGATCAATCCATTTGAGTTGGCAATGATGGTAGGTTGGGCGGAGGTGATGGTGAAGTCGTTGGCCTGACCATAGCCCTGGTTATGTACGATGAGCCCCAAGCCGAAAGGAATGGATGGCTCGACCTGCGAGGTGAACGGATCCTGGCTATAGACGTCGTGCTGCAGGAAGTAATCCACATTGAGGATGGGGCTGGGCAGCACGGTGATCGGCACGGCGAACAAGGGGATGACGACCTGTTGGCCGTCCAAGACGTAAGACAACGTTCCACCAATGGCGAACTGCGTTGCTGCCGTCGGCGCGGCGTTGGTTTCAGGGATGACGGTCCAGGAGGCAGTGCCGGAAGCGCCGTTGGCCAAGGTCCCGGTGCCATCCACCGCATTGAGTCCGTTCAAGGTCGGCGGCACAACGTCGAAGACGCTGCCTGCCGGGTTGCCGAAAGCGTCCACTGGATTAATGGTCACTTTCAGATCGCTGATTGCGGCACCGGCGGTGTTATTGAGTTTCAGGGTGGCTTTAAAGGCATCCCGGGCGATGACGGCTGATTGATTAATTTGCAGAGTCACATCCACGATGGCCCCTAAAGCGGGCGGCGCAAAATTATAGCTGGGAGCCGCGACGTACGGCGACTGAAAGACGACCTCGCCACCAGCGCCACCGCCACCGCCGCCACCGCCGCCACCGCCGCCGCCACCGCCGCCGACCAAATTCACCACCGGGGTACTGCTAATGATGCAGTTATTAGGATTGGCGTTATACACATAAATGGGGGTCGTATAATAGTTGGACTGGGTGGGCGTGAAGACATGCCAGTTTAATTGCGCCGGAATACTGGAAGCCGCCGCAGTGCTCGCCCCGAGTTGCGTGATGACCACCGGCACGACAATGCTGCTTTCGGCGCCAAGATCCCCGATGTTGCCGGCCAGCGGCACAATGGACCAGTCGGTGTTCGTGCCGAAGGAAAGCACCAATCCCTGGGCGGAAATCAGGCCGCTGTTAGTGATCACCAAATCAACCTGGGTGGAACCGCTGAACTGGCAGAGATTGATGGCGCCGGGAGTGATCGTCAAAACGGGCCAGGGCACCTGCGTTTGAAACACCGTGGTTAGGGTGAAATCGTAGTCATCCGGTACCGTCGTCGGCGTCACCACCCAGGTATAGCTGACAAAGTTGTTGGGCAGAAACGCCACAACGTTATTCGTCTCATTGGGCTGCACCAGCAGGGTGGTCGTGAAGCTCCCGTGATTGGTCGCGTCGACTTCAATCGTATAGTAAGCGGAGGTCAGATTGGTAAAGAGGACGATGCCCGACGGGCTGGTGACCGCGCTGGCCACATTGGAACCCGTCAAATAATCGCTGACTGTCACCGTGGCATTAGACAGGTTCGGCGCGCCCGGACTGACAAGCGTGAACTCGTCCTGGGCGGTCACTTGAAGATCACCGACCTGCGTGGACACGCAATTGAACGTGAACGGAACCGAAGTTTGAAAATTCTGCCCGGCAATGATCAAAGAGCCCGAATACGGACCGAGCGGAAGCCCGTTGGTGGGAGTCAATGCGAGGGTGATTTGGTTGGTCTGGCCAGGGACCAGTGAAGCCAGCGGCTGGGCCGTCACGACCGACAGCCAGGGCGCGTTGGCCGGCAAAATCGCTTGCAGAGTGCCGCTGGAGGTACCGCCAACATTCGCCAGGCCGAAGGAAACCAGCGTCTGCGACCCTGGCACCATGGTGCCGTGCAGGGTGGCGGGAACCGTCACCAGTTGCGGCTCCAGTTGGACGACGGTGGCGTTGATCGGGAAGTTATTGGTGACTCCGTTCGCAGTGGCAAACTGAAGGTAGATCTGGGCCTGGGAGGGAGTATTCCCGCTGGCCAAAAGGACATAAGTCGCTTGCAAGGTGCCGTTGCCGGGCAAGGTCTCCGGCACGCTGACTTGTACGCTGACGTTCCCGGGCGCTCCAATCGCCGTGGCAGTAATCCCCTCCAGCGCGACGCTCGTCAGGTTCGACAACGTAATGGTATTCGTCTGAACCAGACCGACGGTCAGCACCGGCGAAGCGCTGGAAGGACTCAAACTCATGCCGATCAGCGTGAACGAACCCTGCGCGGCCGGGTTGTTTACGCCGGGCAACGCGGCCGCGTATTGCACCTGCCCCACTTCACCCAACAGTGGCGTAAAGTTGATCGCCGCGCTCCCGTTGGTTCCCGTGATGAACGGAATCGTCCGGACAGTGCCGGAATTATAAATCCACAGGGTCGCCGCGCTGCTAGCCACCGCCGCCTGCGACCCGCAATTGTAAGTTTGCACCGCAATCGGAACAGTGGTCCCGGCAGGATAAAACGACTGGGCAGCCTGCGCGCTGGCACAATAGCCCAACACTGTAAACGTCGCCGGCGAGCTGGTCACCGAGCCGACAATATTGGTGACCACGATCGTGTATTGGCCCGCATTGGAACTTTGCACGCTCGAAAAATTCAGCACGGGGTTGGTCGCGCCCGCCAGCGGACTAACACCTTGATACCATTGATAGCCAAAGGGCGGGGTGCCACCGGCTGTAACGGAGAAATCCGCCGTGGCGCCCACGCCCACCGCGACATTCTGCGGCGCGGAAACGGTCGGTGGCGACAGCACCGTCAGAACCGCCGCCGTACTGACCAGGGTGCCGTACGGGTTGGAAATTACCACTTGATAACTTCCCGCGTCCGCGCTCACGAGATTGCTGACGATTAGCATTGGCGTTTGCACGCCGCTGATTCCGCCGAGGTTCAGCAGGTTGGCCCCGTTGAATTGCCATTGGTAGGACAAGGTGCCATTGCCAGTGGCGGTCACCTGGAACTGCGCGTTGCTGCCCACAACGACCGACTCGCTCAAAGGTTGAATCTGGATCACCGGCGGACCGCCGAAGGTAAACGCGCCAGGCAAGCTGGCCTGATTCCCGTCAGGATTGTGAATTGTCACACTGACCGTGCCGGCGGCGGCGGCGGGGGTGGTTAATGACAGGGACGTCGGACTGGCCACGCTGATGCCTGTCGCTGGTGTTGCGCCAAAGTTGACACTTGCGCCGGTCTCAAAATTCGTCCCGGTCAGGACCACGGTCTGGCCACCGTTGGTCGAACCAGTGGCGGGCAGCACCGACGTAATCGAAGGTGGCGCGGCCGCGCTAACGGTGAGCGTGCCGCTGTTAAGCGTAACCGAATAATTGGCCAGCCGGCCAAACGGATCCACCAGCGAGGGCACGATCGGGTAACCACCCGGCGGGCTCGCTGGCACGGCGGCGCACGAATAAGTTGCAGTGATGTTGTCCAAGCCTTGCAACCCGGTGACCGTCCCGGTGAAGGCCGGATTTGCTTGCCCGTACGCCCGCGCCGCAGAGTTGGCGGTCACGGTCAATGGCGCATTCGAAACCACAAGGCTGGCGTATTCGGTGACTCTGTTGTAGTCCACCGCGTCAGCCGGGGTGAATACCACGGAAAGCAGATAAGAGCCAGCCCCCGGGATGGTGCCGGCGGGCGGATTGTAAGTGAAGGTACCCGGCACGCTCGACTTCGCATTGAGTTGGATATCGTTCAAAGCGGTGCCGTAGATGATCGGGGCCGGGTTGGTCCACGTTACAACCGGCGTCTTAGGCAGAACCACCAGTGTGGCTGGCTGGCTAATGGTTCCTCCAACCACGTTGCTGACGGTGACCAGATAAGCGCCCGCGTCGGCAAACCCGACATTGGTGATAACCAGCACGTTGCCTTGCGCACCGGTGATGCGGCTGTTATTGGTCAGATCTGCTCCATTAAACTCCCACTGGTTGGTGATGGGGAGATCGCCGGTTGCTACGACGGTAAAGGTGGCTGTGCCACCGAGCACGACGGACTGACTTTGTGGCTGGCCGGTGATGGCTGGCGCCTCGCTCAAACATTTCCCGGCCGCGCCCGCGGCATAGATGGCGGCAATTTCACCGGCCGGCAAAACTTGATTGTAAATGGATAATTGGTTGATCACGCCGGCGAATGAGTCGTTATTAGCCCCGTTAAGATTGTCGGCCCGAGCGCCAATAGCCGCTGGCGTATTATAGCTGTAACCAGGATTGTAAGACCCGCTGGCCGCATGTTGGACGCCATCCACGTAGAAGTACACTGTGCCGTTGGCAGCAGCGGTCACTGCGACATGGTGCAGGTTGGTGTCTGTTACCGCCGCGGAGGAACTCACGGATGAAACGTCAATTTGCGACAGGAAAAGCGTGCCGTTCGTGAGGATGCCCAGGCCATAACCATCGTGGCCATAGGAAAACAACAAGGCACCCCCGTTCAAAGCGGTCGGATCCGTCGAAGCTACGTTCGTGCTGGCGCGCTGGATCCATGCCTCGATGGTGAAGGACTGCAATTGCAGGTTCGTCGGATTACCCAGCACCACCCCGGCATGATTGTTCGCAAACTCGAAGCCTTCTCCAACCTCTGCCGGCGCAAAGGTCACACCGTTGCTCAAAACCCCATTGTTGCCGCTGATGATATCCAGCGCATTTCCGTTGCCCGGCCACCAGGAAACCAACCCCGCCGCCGGAGCGGTGCAGTTGAGCACCGTCAAAATCGCCACGGAGCTGGTGACCGAACCGGAGGAGTTGGTGACAATAACCGAATAGTTGCCGGCATTGTCGTCAGTGACCCCATTCAGCAATAGATTGGGCGTTGCCGACCCGGAAACCGCCCCGCCATCGCTCAAGGGGACCCCGTTGTTGAGCCACTGATAACTGAGCGGCGTCAGGCCGGTGGCGGCCACAGAAAACACGGCGTTGCCGGCATAAGGAACCGTCACGTTGGTCGGTTGCACCGTAATGGCCGGAGCGAGTGCCACCGCGCCAGTAACAGTCAAATAAACCCCGCTGTTGCTATAGTTAACGCTCAAGCCCGAAGGAATGTTCAACGGCAAAAAAGTGCCGCTGCTACTGGAAGAGGAAAGAATATGGAACGTGGTGCCCAACGGGGGCACGAATCCGTTAGTCAATGTCACCGTCAATAGGCCCTCCAAACTGGCGCTGCCCACGCCGGTCAATGCGCCCGCCAAGCCATTATTAGTGCCGCCGAGGTTGATCGAAAGCACTCCGCCACCTTGCGCAAAGTTGTTGCCGGTCAAAGCGACGGTGCCGCTTTGCACGCTGATGGAACCGCCGTTGTTGCTGAACGGACTAGCAGAAATCGTGCTGGTATTAGTCCCTCCCGATTTGACCAGCAAACCTTCATTGTTAAATCCTGGGCCGCCGCCATATTGGACGATCGAAACATCCGAGGCCATGTCCACCACGCCGCCGGGCAAATTCACCAGGCTACCGTTTGCGCCGTAATCGATCTGGAAGTTGCCGCTTTGGAGATATAATAACCCCTGATTATTCAAAATCTGGCCCATGCTATAAGTACCACCGTTGGCGCCCGCAAGAACCAGGCTCGCGTTGGTTGCAATCGTCAACGTCTGACTGCTAGTTCCAAGCTGGCCACCGGTCCAAATCAATGATCCGTAGATTGTTCCATTACCTTGGAAAGCACCCCCCGCCAGCGTCAGATTCGAACATGTCATACTCCCATTCAAAGTGGTATTTACAGAGCTCAACGCCGTCTGGCCCGCGCCGATGAACAGGCTGCCGGTGGTGAGGTACGTTGTGTTGCCGCTGATACTGATCGTTCCGGTGTTGGCTTCCACCGTGCCGCTGTTGCTGAACACATAGGCAGAAATGGTGCTCGTCCCCGTTCCACCCGACTTGACCACCAGACCTTCATTGTTGAAGCTCGGCCCGCCGCCATATTGCACGATCGAAACATCCGCCATCAAATCCACCACGCCGCCGGGCAAATTCACCAGGCTACCGTCTGCGCCGTAATCGATCTGAAAGTTGCCGCTCTGCAGATAAATCGTCCCTTCATTGTCCAGTGGCTGGCCCATGTTATAAGTGCCGCCATTGGCGCCCGCAAGAACCAGGCTCGCGTTGGTGGCAATCGTCAGCGTCCCACTGCTGGTGCCAAGCTGGCCACCGGTCCAAACCAATGATCCGTAGAGGGTTCCGTTGCCTTGAAAGTATGCCCCGGTCAGCACGAGATTGGAACTGACCATGCTCCCGTTCAAAGTGACAGTTCCCGCGCTCAACGCCGTCTGGCCCGCGCCGATGAACAGGCTGCCGGTGGTGAGGTACGTTGTGTTGCCGCTGATACTGATCGTTCCGGTGTTGGCTTCCACCGTGCCGCTGTTGCTGAACACATAGGCAGAA
>Ga0302320_10001632_pt1 | contig 53783 bp, 44 predicted proteins | sample Bog_T0_3_FD_202130 | JGI IMG/M metagenome (GOLD analysis project Ga0302320, IMG submission 202130) | Peat permafrost microbial communities from Stordalen Mire near Abisko, Sweden - Bog_T0_3 | ecosystem: Environmental > Terrestrial > Soil > Wetlands > Peat | place: Sweden: Abisko, Stordalen Mire...
GTACACCGACACCGCAAAAACTGCGGGGATCTCGGGTGCGGTCACATTATCCGTGGTGGTTGCGGCGGACGGAACGCCGCAGAATATTCAGGTGATTGGGCCGCTCGACCCGGGTCTGGATCAGGCGGCGATCGGCGCCCTGGCGAAATGGCATTTCAGGCCGGGGACGAAAGACGGCGCGCCGGTCAGCACGCAGGCGCGGGTGGAGATGAGTTTCCGGACGCTTTGAGAAGCCGATGATGAGGCAAGCTTTCAGTAGCGGAGTGTCGGCTGTCGGCTTGGCCGCCATTTGCGCGGCGGTATCTGTTGGCGCGCAATCGCCGACGTTTGAGGTCGCGTCAATCCGGCTGAACAACGATTCGGGGCCCGTCATTATCTTAGGACCAGAACTCAGGCACGGCGAACTGACGGGAATCAGGGTCACACTGCGACAACTGGTGGCGACTGCGTATGGAATAACGGAGCCGTGCGTGATTGGCCCGAGCTGGCTGGAGAAAGACCGTTTCGATATTGCGGGAAAATCGCCGCAGGGTGTTCCCGACAGTGAACTGAAGCCGATGCTTCAGGCGCTGCTGAAAGACCGCTTTCAACTGGTGGCACATGTGGAAACGAGAGAAATGCCGGTTTATTACCTCATGGTCGCCAAAGGCGGCGTGAAGATGGCGGTCTATCCGGCTGCCGGCGGTGGACCGAAGAATCCCGCGAACGATCCCAACATGCGGGGCTTTCCGATGACGAGAGGAACAGCGACGACCGCGCAGCTCGCCGACACGATGGCATTTCTCGTCAACCGGCCAGTGATAGACAAGACCGGCCTTACCGAACGCTACAACTACTTCCTTTCCTTCGCGCCGCTGTCGCCGCAGACCGGCGACGGAGTTCCGCAATTTGGTCCGCCGGATATTTTTACCGCAGTGCAGAAGCAAATGGGGCTCAAATTTGAGCCCGGTAAAGACCAGGTAGAGGTAGTTGTTGTAAACCACATGGAACAGATTCCGACCGAAAACTGAGGCTCAAGATTATGGATACGACACAGGTTTTGACCAACATCGTCGCGTACGCAGTGCAGATCGGACTGCTGGTCGGTATCGGGGCGGCGCTGCCCGCACTATTGCGGCTGAAATTGCCGGCGGCGCGGTTGCTCTACTGGCAGGTGCTGCTCGTCGCGTGCGTGGCGCTGCCGTGGGTGCGGACGTGGCGATCTGAAGTGATCGCGGTCGCCAACACGCCGATCGTTGTGACGCAACTGGCTGCGCTGGCCGAAGCAAGTGCGCCCGCCCGATTCACCATTCCGCCTGCCGGAGAGCTTGCGTTGTGGCTCCTGGCCACCGGCGTCGCCGTGCGGATGATCTGGCTCGTGGCGGGACTGATGAAGCTGGCCGGATACCGGCGGCACGGCCATGCCATTCCGTTGCCTCCGGAGTGGAGTGGCGTGGCCCGCCACACTTCGCTCTTGATTTCAGATGAAATCGGCGGACCGGTGACGTTCGGGTTCTTCCGCCCGGTGGTGCTGTTGCCAGCCGGTTTTCCGGCCATGTCCGAAGCGATGCGTGACGCGATTTTGTTCCACGAACTACTCCATGTGGAGCGGCGCGACTGGCTGTTCACGTTCGGCGAAGAATTGCTGCGCGCGGTGTTCTGGTTCCATCCGGCGATCTGGTGGGTGCTGGGAGAAATTCAGCTATCGCGTGAGCAGACCGTGGACCGGGCGGTGATTGAAATGACGCAGGCGCGCGATCCTTACGTGGATACGCTGCTCGCGATGGCCGGTGTGAACCGGCAACTGGACCTGGCGCCCGCGCCGCTGTTTCTGCGCAGACGGCATTTAAAGCAACGCGTGATGGGGATTGTTCAGGAGGCGGGTGTGGGGAAAACGAAGATGTCGAAGACGCGGTTGATTCTTGCCCAGACTGCGGCGCTGGTGACGATGGGCGTAGTGTGCTGGTTCGTTACCGGCGCCATCCCGCTGCGTGCGCAGACGCAGATGGTGGCGGATGGCGCAGGGGTCACGGTAAACCTGAACGGCTCGCAGTTGATGCACCGAATGGCGGTGAGCTATCCGGCCGAAGCCCTGGCGAGGGGTGTGGAGGGCACGGTTGTGGTGCAGGTGCGGCTGGACTCGAATGGTGAAGTGATCGATGCCGCGGTGCTCAGCGGGCCGGACGAACTGCGCAAGGGCGTGCAGCAATCGGTGCTGAACTGGCATTTCGACACCCGCGCGGGGTCGGCGACGCGCGTGGTCAATATCGATTTTGCGAAGCCGGCAGGTGCGGCTGTTCCTGCGGCCTATCTGCCGGTTGCACCTCGCGTGGCGGTTGTGGGCAACAGCCCGGCGCCAGGCGGGCGCGGCGTTGCGGTTGTGCCGCTGCCGCAGCGTGCCGCGCCAACGAATGACCCTGATCCGGTGTCGTCGGCCACGGTGGAGCGCGTTGAGGTGCGCGGACTTTCTGACTCCGCCGCGACGCAACTGCAGGCACAGTTGCCGGTTCACGCAGGTGACGCGTATTCGCCGGCGACACTGCGGCAGGTGACGGAGATCGCGCGCGAGTTTGATGAACATCTGATGGTGAGCACTATCGGTAACGGCTCGGGGGCGTACATCATTCGCATCGAAACCCCGGACGCCCATTCGATGACGCCCGGCGAGCCGAGTCCGGGGCCTCCTGGCGCAGTCAAAGTCGGCGGCAACGTGATGGCGGCGAATCTGATCAATCCGGTGCGGCCCGTGTATCCTCCGCTGGCGAAGATGGCCCGGCAGCAAGGCACCGTCCGGTTCCAGGCGACAGTCGGCAAGGACGGAAAGATCGAGAATCTGCTGCTCCTGTCGGGACCGCCCCTGCTGGTTCAGGCCGCGTTCGATGCTGTCAGCCAGTGGACTTACAGGCCGACGATCCTCAATGGGGCGACCGTAGATGTGGTCACGACGATTGACGTGAATTTTGCTTTGTCGGATGGGCCGTTCCCAGCGCCCGCGCAGTGAAGTATCGAATTGAACCGAGGAGGTGGGTGTGGTGAAAACCAAGGTATTGACGACAATGGCGACGGTGGCAATGGCCTACTGGGTTGTTACCGGTGCCATTCCGCTGCACGCGCAGGCGCAGATGGTAGCCGATGGCGCGGGGGTCACGGTAAACCTGAACGGTTCGCAGCTGATGCACCGAATGCCGGTGAGCTATCCGGCCGAAGCCCTGGCGAAGGGCGTGGAGGGCACGGTCGTGGTGCAGGTGCGGCTGGATTCCAATGGCGAGGTGATCGATGCCTCGGTGCTCAGCGGCCCCGATGAGTTGCGCCGGAACGTGCAGCAATCGGTGCTGAGCTGGCATTTCGATTCCCGCGCGGGATCGGCGACACGCGTGGTGAATATCGATTTCGTGAAGCCGGCGAATGGTGTGGCGCCCATGATTGTCAGGCCGGCAGACCCGGTTCCCGAACGCACGACAACACAACTTCGCGCGGAAAATGCGCCAGCGGCACTCTCACCGCGTAGCGGCACTATTGACCGGATCGACGTAACGGGCCTGTCGGACTCGGCCACCGCCGGGCTGCTCGCGCAATTGGCGGTGCACGCGGGCGATCCGTTCACTTCAGACACGCTGGCGCGGGCGATGGATGCGGCGCGGCAGTTCGATTCGCATCTCTCCGTCGCAATGAGCATGGGTCCATCGGGCGACAACGTCATGACGATCCGGCCCCCAGGCCCGCTGCAAGCGGTCGTCCGGCAGTCTTTACCGGTGGCATCGCCGAATCTCGCCGTACCTCCGGGCGCAATGGTGGTGAATGGCAACATCGAGGCGGCTAACCTCCTCAGCTCGGTCAGGCCGGTCTATCCGCCGCTCGCGAAAATGGCGCGGCAGCAAGGTACGGTTCGGTTTCAGGCTACCATTGGCAGGGATGGCGCGGTGGAAGATCTGACGGTCCTGTCCGGTCCGCCGCTGCTTGTTCAGGCAGCGCTCGATGCCGTGAAGAAGTGGACCTACCGACCGACTCAGCTGAATGGCGCGCCCGTCGAAGTGGTCACGACAATCGATATCAATTTTTCCCTGACGGAGTAGCGAACACACCGCAAATGGAAACTCCGATTTTCCGGCCCTTCCAGGCTGGCGATGAAACTGCCTTTCGCGAACTGAACGAGACGTGGATTCGGCAGTATTTCGCCATGGAGGCGAAGGACCAGGAAGTCCTGGGCGATCCGGCGGCATACATTCTGCGGCCGGGTGGCGAGATTGTGATGGCGGTGCTCGGCGATCGTACGGTCGGTTGTTGCGCGCTTCTGAACATGGGCGAGGGCGGTTTCGAGGTTAGCAAGATGGCGGTGTCGGAAGAGTACCGCGGGCGCGGGCTTGGAGGGAAAATGCTGGCGCGGGTAGTGGAACGCGCCCGCGAGATCGGGGCGACGCGGCTCTATCTGGAGACGAATACGAAGCTCCCGAATGCGATTCACCTTTATGAGGCGCAAGGCTTCGCGTATCTGCCGGCACAGCGCGCGCGGCAGTCGCCATATGCGCGATCCAACGTGTATATGGAGATGTTCTTGTAAGGAGATTTTATTATGATTCGAGTGCTTCTCTGCATCATTGCGCTGGCAGTTCCGGGCCTTGCGCAAAGGCCGCGACCGGAATTCGATGCCGCGTCGGTGAAGGCGTTCGACCCGCAGGGTTCAGCGCCGATCGGGCAACGCGGCGGTCCGGGAACCAGCGATCCGGGGCGGATTACATTTGGCCGCACAACATTGATGCTCCTTCTGGCGAAAGCGTATGGCCTTCCGGCAGATCAAATCTCCGGGCCCGCCTGGATGAGCGACTTCGCGGGTCCGAATCACTACACCATCACTGCAACGATGCCGCCCGATACGACAACGGAGGAGTTTCAGGTGATGCTGCAGAATCTTCTCGTCGAACGATTCCAGATGAAACTGCACCACGAGACGAGGAATTTTCCGGGCTATGAACTGGTGGTCGCGCCCGGCGGACCCAGACTGAAAGAGACTTCGCAGGGTTCAGACGCCGGTGCCGCCGCTGTTCCGGCGCCGCCGAAGTTCAATCCGGATGGCTCCTTCAATTTTCCGCCTGGACCGCAGACCGCAACGAAGGAGGGCAAAGGCGCGCTGCACGCGCAGTTTCAGGCGCAGACGATGTCGTACTTCGCTTCGCGTTTGGGCAACATGGTCACCCGCGCGCTGGGAGCGGACATTAATTCCGCCCAGGCCCGGGTGACGGACAAAACCGGCCTGACGGGAAAGTATGATTTCGCGGTGGAATTCGACTGTCAGGGGTGCGTCGGCCTGTCTGCGGCAATGCGCGCAAATATGCCGCTGCTTGCCGGACGCGGCGGCGACGAAACACCGGCTCCGCCATCTGCCACCGATCCAGGCAGCGGTCTGCCCAACATCTTCAATGCGCTTGAAAAGCAACTTGGCCTGAAACTGGTGAAGGCGAAAGATGTCCCGGTGGATGTGATCGTCATCGACCATGCAGAGAAAATCCCGACCGGAAATTAGGTAGACTGGATGCTCGATGAGGCGATCATGATCGGGCGGCTCGGGGTGTGCGCGCTTTTGCTGGTGTCGCAGTTGCTTGCCCAACCTGCCGCGCAGCCGAGGTTCGATGTAGCCTCGATCAAGGTTGGCGGCGAATACAATCCGCAAATCTATCAGCGCCATCATGGTGGCCCGGGAACCAGCGACCCGGGGCGCATCACGATTACCCAGATGCCACTGTACCTGCTCGTCCTGATGGCTTACGGGATGCCGTCGCGCGATCAAATCGCGGGGCCTGAGTGGATGAGCGAGGCCGATCGCTATTTCACGATTGACGCAACCATGCCGCCGGATACAACACCGGAGCAACTGCAACTCATGTTGCAAAACCTGCTCGCCGAACGCTTTCATCTGGCTTTGCACCATGAGACCAGGAACTTCCCCGGCTACGAACTGACAGTGGCTCCCGGTGGACCAAAGTTTCACGAATGGATTCCCGGCACCGATACTTATCCGGCCGATCCTGCCGACGATTCCTACGACAGGCAGCGTTTCCCGCATCTGGCCGCTGCCGAGAAGGGGCGGTACTCACTGCCCTGGGGGAAATGGCAAATGGTTCGCGCCAGTGAGCGGACTTCCATCCCGGCTTTCCTCACGCTGCTCGGAACCTTTGTGAATTATTCGAACGGAGAGCCCTCCGGAGTGCCGACGCCGCGCGTGATCGACAAAACCGGCCTCACCGCGGTTTATGAATTCAGGCTGGAATTTGAAGGCAGAGTGCCTGCGACAGGCGAAGCGCCCTCAGGCGAAACAACACCCTCCGACCCGGGCGCCGGCGGACCCAATATCTTCACCGCGCTTGAGACGCAACTCGGACTGAAGCTCGTGAAGGCCAGGAGCGTGCAGGTCGATATGCTGGTGATCGACCACGCGGAAAAAGTGCCAACCGGCAATTGATAAGCGGTCCGCGGTCGTTTGTGTTCGCCTCGACCCTGCTGTGGACCCGCTGACTGCGCACCCGCTAAGTCCGCAAACCGTGATGCACTCCCGCCACTAACCAGTGGCTTCGAAGGCATCAGGTTCTGTTTGCGGGGCCCGATTGCGTTCATGGCGGAATCTCGACAGCCCCTGATAGACCTGCCTCCGCGCGCGGCTAATGCCGCCAAGCGGCCGGTGTTCCGGCAGGCAACGCCACGGATTGAACGATAGATTGTCGCCGAATTCCGCGCGCTCCGCGGTATCGAACACCTGTGAAGGAATGTGCAGCGTGGCGACCTTGTGGAATGGCGACTCCACTTCGTCCCACGTCACACCCGGATCCTCGATCGGCATGTGGTACGGATCGGTCTGGAACTGCACTGCCAGATCGAACATCGCCTCACCGCCGGCCAACTGCGTCACCATTGCCTGCCTGAGGTAATCGTCGGCGGGATGTTCGGGCACCGGAGCATCGGACGTGCCGTGCGGAATCAGCGAATACTTCACGGCTCTCTGCCCCAGCAAATAGGGCGCAACGCTGAAGTAGCGAATACTCAGCGGGTTGCTGAATTTCCGCAGCGAACTCATCAGATTCCGCAGCACACGCAGATGAGTGAGGAAAAACCACCCCAGTTTCGGCAGACCGCCCCTCAGGCCTTTCACCAGCCCGTCGAACTGAGCCACGTCCTTCGTCACGAACCGGCTGTCGCTGATCAGAATGAAATCGTGGGTGGTGCAATGCGGATCGCTATCGATGAGCTTTTCGCCCGGCACGCCAATCAGCTTGATGGCAACGCCGCGGATATCGGGCTTTATATCGGGCGAAACCGCATTGTTCTGGTTGGAGAAGCGAATCCAGACCGGATACGAACTGGCGGCGGCGAACAAGCCGATCCCAAGGTTGGCAGGCAGGTTCGGCAAGACCGAAAAATTGCCGTGAACGCACCCATGCATCTTTGGATGCGCAGCGTGCGAGCGTTCGCATAATCGGCGGTCATCTTCGCGCGCAGTCCGTTAATCAGGCTATCGATATGCGCCTGCTCGCCGGGAGGCGGATACTCAGTGTTCAGTTCAAGCCGTGAATTCATGCCGGTCAGGTGGGATCCACAATGCCCATGGCGATCATCCGCAGGCACGTCATGCTGGGGACGAAAAAGTAGTCTCCGCCACGCGTCTCCACCATAGTAGGGATGCCACTGCAGAAGTAGGGAGGCCTCTTCGCGCCCGGGTCGCCTTCAATCACCATGCGCCCGTTGCCGCGCCCGTTTTCATTGAAACCGTGATTGCCCAGCAGCGGGTCCCGGTCGTTCGACAGCCGAAAGTCGTTCCCGTAGTTCACCCACTGCTCCTGCACAAACTCGAATTGCCGGCTCAGATCCGCGTTGACGATCATCATGATCACGCCGTGGTCGCCATCGTCCGTCGAATTTTCGTCGGACGTCCCATAAGGCAGGCCGCGCCGCAATATCCTGCGCCGGTTGCTGAGTGCGCCCGGGGTATCGAAAGGCTTGCTCACACCGAACTGCAACGCGCTGCGCGGATTGTTTCGCCGTGTGTGCGAACTGAACGGACATCTCGCGCCGTTACTGTCATCGTTGTAATCGAAGGCCGTGAGCTGCAGCCTGAGTTTCTCCAGGCGCGCGTTCTCCGCCGCGCTCGCCTGCCCTTGCCGCGACTTCATCAGCAGAGTGTCGAGTTCCAGCACAAACGCATCGGCGCTCTCTTCGGCCGGAAAGGTGGCGAGCGGCGCGCCATTTCGCCAGCGCCCGCTTAGCTTTGCCGCGAAGGCTTCCACGCCGCCGAATTTTGGGCCCTCGGCTTTGAGAAACTCCCGGAACGTTGCCACATTCTGGTGCAGCTTGCGGTACACCATGTAGGTTCCATTGCGGGAGAACAGCGGCGGACCCGGCGCCTCCGGATACGCGCCGGATTCGTCCGCATGTCCGAACACAAACTCCCCGGCGGCAAGGGGAGCCCATCCCGCCGGGGTAGTCGGATCCAGACCCGTTGGCTTACCGCCGCCAACCACGTACCGCCGGTTTTCGCGGCAGCCTTCAAAATATGAAGTGCTGATGCCATCGGCGTAACCGAAGTGCTCTCTATCTGAATCGCTTGCAATGGCGGATTGGTAGGGCAGATCTTCATCGCCGTTTGCGCCGCGATGGCCGCTCAGCTGGATAACGCCGCCAGTCGCCGCAGCCAGAATGCCGCAGATCTGCTGGTATGCGGCTTCCAGAGGGCCTTCCTCCTTAGCGTTGATTCCGATCAGGATGTGGATGTTCTGGCCATATTTATCTTCTTTGTCGTCGGGGCTGCGCCATATCTTGTCCCAGTGTTTGAAGTGATTGGGCCCGGTGTCGCCGATGATGTCGCGGCGCGCCTTCATCCCCATGGAAAACTCGTCGGGAAAGCCGTGCAGCGTGTCCTCTGGAACGTCCAGATGCTTCAGCCCCTGATAGGTGAACGCAATGTTCACCGCGACCGCCGGCAGGCTGGGCGAATCCTCCGACCACGGCACCGACGTAGTGACCAGCGGATTCACTTTCTCGACGAACTTCCGCCCCTTTGTGGCGTCTCTGATCTGATAAAAGACATATCGCGCGCGCGGGTAACCATAGCGGCCGTATGCCTTAACAATATTGCCCTGGATATCCGGCAGATCGAGCTTTGAAATCATTGACCACCCGCTTCCCTGGCTTTCAGCCCGGTCACAACATTGTCAAGACTGTAGGCGCCCGGTTTCCACGTGGGACCGTCGATATTCCCCGGCTGCGTTCTCGCCACGAATTCCCGAAAGTTCGCCTGAATCGCTTCGGGGCTATTGCCCTGATTCGCAAAAACAAAATCTGAAAACTCCTGCTTCAAATAAAGATTCTTCAGCTGCACCGCGAGAGGCTCATCGGTGGAACCGTCGAAAAAGAATGTCGTCTCCACCTGGCATTTCCTGATCCAGGTGATGAAAGATGCGCAGTCGTGCACGGTGTCGAAGCCGAAGCAGTATTGCAGAAGATCGCGGATCTCCGGCTGAATCGCGCTCCACATCCCGGTGAGCCACGTATCCAGATCGCCGTGAAAGTTAGCGGAGAACACCAGGTAGTTGCTCTTGAGATGCTCCAGCACCGCCGGCTTCCCCTGGTATGGCACGTCGTCCAGAATATAGAAGCGCGAAAGATAAGTATTGGGAACCCGCGCCATGGGGCTGTCCTCGCTGACGCGCATGACATCCTGCAGCAGGTATCGCACGCAGTCCGCGCAGAGCTGTCCCGCCAGTCCCTCCGGACATTGCTCCGGCACGCCGTGCCGAATGGGACACAGCAAAGTCAGTGCGTAAGCATTTCCCATCTGATTAGCCATGCGTCTGGGCTCCCGCCGTCTGATGTTCGTCCCGCAGTCGCTTCTCCACCGCCCACGCCGACAGACTGACGATCGGATTCGGGCCCATCCGACTCACATCATGCTGCAGCGTCAGCAGCAGTTCGTTGTACTTCCGCTGAAAATCGTCCGGCGACGAGTTCTTGGTATCGTCGATGAATCCCAGTAATCCGTTCCCGACTCTCTGCGCGGCTTTCACATCGTTCGAGGCCGCCATCGGATACGCATTGTAGTAGTGATCCGTCCAGATCTGATTCGAGGTGATGTAACGATGGAACGGCAGCATCGGCACCGAGCGCGGGTACTTGATATTCAGCACCCAGAACATATTCAGACCTGCGGGGATGGCCGAAGAGAATGAATCGACATACTGGTCCCAGCTTCCATTGAAGTTGCTGAAGAACATCATGTAGTTATATTTGAGCTCTTCGCGCGGCTGCTTTTCGCTGACTCGGGGAAACTGGTCGGACCTGATGACCACCCATCGTGCGTAATGAATAAGCGACAAAGTCTGCAGGCCCAAAGTTGTAGAGGGGCGCTTAGCGGCAATCCAGAACGTGAGTTTCGTGATCCATGCGGTGTACCAGCGCAGCGGGGTAATCACGTTCATCGCATAGGCTTTTCCGGCGATGTTCGACATTCGTTCAATATACTACGGAATCTGTGCGATAGAACCGGAAAATTTCCCGCATTGTCGCGCCGCTGGCGGGCGGTCCGTCACAACCGTGACCTGCATATCCCGGCCCAGCCGCACGGCGAGATGGAAAGCGGAGACCGACGTTGCTTTCACCCTGATCCGGCTACGGGCTTTAATTCTGAGCGTGAAGTTCCGGATGCTGGCCCCACCACGATGACCAGTAGCCCAGGAATGGGATCTCCTGGCCCGTCGCATATCCGAGATGCTGGTCGGTATCGGCCGTCCGATAGGAGCCTGGCTGCCGCTGATTTAGGTGGCTTAGCGTGGGCATCGTTTCCGGAGTCGGGATGCCGAGACCGCTCACGAAAAAGCTCAATCCCATTGCTGCGGTTAGTTGAAGTTGTCTGGATGAGTCGCCCAGAAGCGTCCCCAGCCACGGCACGGCGTCAGCGGTGTGGATTGCGTAGAGTGCGTGGGCGGCTTGCGCGCGCAACGGTCCGGGATTCGACTGCGCAGTGGCCATCCGGCCCAGGCATTTGACGGCCACGGGGTCCGTCACGTGCGAATTGCCGATCGCGTTAATGAGGTAGGTTGCTCCGCCTGTGCCGTCTCCGAGGCTGCCCGCAATTTTTTCGGCGGCCAGCAGGCTGGCAATATCGCCGTGGCCGATGAGCGCAGCCATGGCAAACCGCCCTTGCTCCTCGGTTCCCGAGCCCTCAAGGTAGTGAAGGACGCGCGCCACCGCGGGCGAAGACATATCGCCGGATGAATCCATGATCACGCCATTGGCGGAATCGCCGCCCGCCATTTCAAGTAACAACTGGTCGGCGATCGGCGTGGAAGTGGGGTCATATGCAAGGGGGGGCGGTAGTGGCCCGCTTGCGGCCTGGTGCGCGAAGTACTCAAGGATGACCGGGCCGTTTCCCAGGTGCCAGGCCTGGGCGCATTCCCATCCGCCGCCGTCCACAGCCTTTAGGAACCAGATTCCCCGAAATCCAGTCTGCCCTGCCAGCATAACGGGATTCCTCGTTTGGGTTGGCGTCCGGGCCTGAACAGCGTTGCCAATCTGGAGCGTTCCGGTAAACACGCGCTCAACGTAAAGATTGAAGACGATCTGATTTCCGGACAGCACCTCATTCGATTCGGTCCCGATAACGACCGCATCGGCGCCTTTGAGCAGGGCAGTAATGGAAGCCGCCTGCAGAGAAACAGCGGCGATCAGGAATGCGAACGTGGTGATGACCGCCTTCTGCATCGAAATCTTCTACCAGTATATTGATCCGCGTTCGTAGAAAAATGCTCCCGCTCACGCGACTCGGGTTCGGTCCGCCACAATCGTGACCTGCATATCCCGGCTCAGCCAGACAATCCGCTGTTCAATGCTCGCCTGCAGCATCCCCCGGAGTCCTGTGCCGCGCGGCCGCGCCAGAAACAGCTGCGTAACGCCATTCACCCGCGCGAACTCCACCAGAGCCTTCGCCGGATCGTCTCCCGCCGCTTCGGCATCCAGCAGCCGCGCATCAATATGCAGATTGCGGGCGAAATTCAGATGCCGTTCAAGCGCCTCGCGCTCCACCGCGCCAACTTTATTACCGCCGGTCGGTCTTTGAATGGCCACGGCCATGCAATCGGCATGCAGATAATCCGCCACGCGCTTGGCCCGCCTTATGACCATGGCGCTCGATGGATCGGCCGTAACCAGAATCAGGATCCGCTCCACTCGTCCGGTGAGCGATACCACCGATTCGGACTCGTGCGCCATTCCGCCGACATGCGCCATTCCGCCAACGCGCGCCGCGTTGCGATCGGATTCCGCGATATCCGACTCCACGTGGTGCGATTCGCTCTCATGCGCCGTCTGCCGCATAGCCAGTTCGCGTAATGCTCCCAGCGTCGATTCCTGAAAAAAATTCTCCAGCGCCTTCTTCGACTTCTCCTGGGAGTACACCACGCCGCGCAGCAACCGGTTCACCAGCGCCCCGGGCGTCACGTCCACCATCACCACCTGGTCGGCCTGCTTCACCACCCAGTCCGGAATAGTTTCGCGCACACGCACGCCGCTGATCTGCCACACCTGATCGTTGAGGCTTTCCAGATGCTGAATATTCATCGTCGTGAGCACGCCGATACCGGCTTCCAGCAGCACCGTCACGTCTTCCCAGCGCTTGGTGCGTGCGGAACCGGGCACATTCGTATGCGGAAACTCATCCACCACGCAGATTTCCGGATGCCGCGCCAGAATCGCGTCGGTATTCATCTCTTCAAACACCGCTCCGCGATACTCCACGTTTCGTCGCGGAATAGTTTCCAGGCCCTCTGTTTTCGCGATCGTATCGGCGCGCCCGTGCGGCTCGAAATATCCGATCACTATGTCATGGCCCTGACGGTGAAGATCCTGCGCGTCGGTCAGCATCTGATACGTCTTGCCGACGCCAGCCGCATAACCCAGATAGATTTTCAGCTTGCCGGGCGCGGGCGGCGTCACTGCGGGAACACCCGCACATCAATGCCCTGCGCTCCCCGAATCAAGCGGCCCACCGGTCCGCCCGTCCACCGGTGCCACCACTTCGAATCGACGCCGTGGCCCACAAAAATCTGCGTGATACCGCGTTCACGGGCAAATTCCAGAATGGCCTCAATAGGATCGTCGCCTTCCAGAATCTCGATATGAGCACCCGCCTGGCGCGCCATTTCCAGGTTCCGCTCCAGCGCCGTCCTGGCCAGCTCGTCCAGTTGCCCCTGCCGCACATGAGCCGCGATCAGTTCCCCGTGGAAGCGGTCCGCATTGCGCTTGCCGCTTTCGATCATCGCCGTCGCGCTGGTTCGCGGTGTAAGGCACACCATCACGCGCTCCTGAGTGCCAAAGGATGCGGCAACGCCATTCTGCTTGAGGTAAGTTTCAAGCTGATGATCCACCACATCGGCCGCGAACAGCAGGGCGATCTCGCGCAACTCCGAAAGCTGATGCGCAATCCGCGCCGGATCGCCCGCCACGCCCTGCCCGGAATGACCGAAGCACATTTCCGGCGGCGCATCTACCACGACAATTTCGTCGGTGCCGAAAAGAAAGCTCTGCGGCACCGTCTGCGTGACATGCTTGCCGGTAATCTTCTCAACCGCCCCCTGCAACTCGGCAATGTACTGAATGTTGATGGAGGCGATCACCGCAATGCCCGCGTCGAGCAGTTGGCGCACGTCCTGCCAGCGGCTCGCGTTCATCGAGCCCGCGGGGTTGTTCCATGCCAGGCCGTCCACCAGGCAAACCCTCGGCATCCGCGCGAGGATAGCGGGAACATCCATCACGCCGACGCCGTCCACTTGCCTGAGAGGGATCGCTTCCAGCTTATTGAGAAGCGGTTCCACGTCCGGCGTCGGCGGCAGCTGAATCGCGCCCACCACCACGTCCTGCCCGCGTTCCGCGCGACGTCTGCCTTCGTCGAGCATCCGGAACGACTTGCCAACGCCCGACGCGTATCCAAGAAAAATCTTCAGCCGCCCGCGCTTATCCTGCGCTTCCTCGGCCTGCACCTGGAGCAGCAGTTCTTCCGGCGTGCGTCGTCGTGTGGCCGGAGTCATAACTTATGCCCCATTATAGGGACGGCCACGATGAGCCACCACGGCCCTTCATCGGGCTGATCGAGGAAGTGATCCTGCCTGCTCACAATCCCGAATCCGTCGCGGCGCAGTTCCGCTTCCACGATTGCGGGATCTATGGCGTGTTCGGCATTCGCCGATTGCGGTCCGCGATCGGCAATCACCAGGTGTCCTCCACTTCTCAGCGCGTTGCGCAAATGCGAGAGGACAATTTGTGGCCGTGCCAGCTCATGATAGGTATTCGCCACCAGTACCGCGTCTACCGTTCCTGAAATATGCGGATCGTCAGGCTCACCCAGAACTGTCTCAAGGTTGTTGTGAAAAAGGTCGTGAACGCCAGCCCTGTGCGCCCGAATCCACAGAAACACCAGCGGAAGACGTAAGATGTCCACCGCCTGCACATTTCCCTTCACCCCAACTGCGGCGGAAAGTTTCAGCGCAAAGTAACCCGCGCCGCATCCCAGATCCACCACACGGCTTCCCTCGCGAAGATTCAGTTGCTCAATGATCGCATGAGCCCGCTGCCACCCATCGCGCTCATGCTCCACCAACGTCAAACGGTCAAGGGTATTCCACCCCTGACCGATGACGTTCAGCAGAATCAGCAACAGCAGTCCCCCGATCAGGCCGAGGGCAATTTTACTTTTTCGGAAGCTTCTCATCCAGCGCCAGATTCAGCTTCAGCACGTTCACTCTTGGCTCTCCAAGCACCCCCAGATCCGGACCTTCGGTCTGCTGCGCGATCAACTGACTGACCTGGTCGGTTGACACGCCGCGGGCCTTCGCCACGCGCGCGGCCTGCGCGCTGGCGGAGTCGGGACTGAGGTGCGGATCCAGGCCGCTGGCGGAAGCGGTAACCAGATCCGCCGGAAGGGGCCCGGTGTAATCGGGGTTGTCCTTCCGAAATTTATCGATCGAGGCCTTCACCCGATCGACGAGCTTTTGATTTGTCGGCCCATAGTTCGATCCGCTGGACGCCGTGGGATCGTAGCCGTCGTTTCCCGCGGCAGACGGCCGCGGCTGGAAATATTCCGGCTTCGCGAAATTCTGGCCAATCAGTTCGGAGCCGACAACCTTCCCGTTCACCGTGACCAGACTGCCATTCGCCTGGTGAGGAAACATCACCTGACTGATTCCCGTGATCGCCAGCGGATAGAGCACGCCCAGCACGATCGTCATGAAAAGTTTGATTCGAATTCCAGGTAAAATCTGTTGCCACATATGAAGCTCCTATGCGAGATGTAACAGCACAAGCAACTGGTCGATGAGCCAGATGCCGGGAAACGGTGCGATCAGTCCACCGACGCCGTAGATCAGAAGATTCCGCCGCAGCAGGCTCGCTGCATCCAGCGGACGGTACTTCACGCCGCGCAGCGCCAGCGGCACCAGCGCGATAATAATCAGCGCGTTGAAGATGACCGCCGATAATACCGCGCTCTGCGGCGTGTGCAGTCCCATGATATTCAGCCTGGCCAGCACCGGATAAGTCGGAATGAACATCGCCGGAATGATCGCGAAGTACTTCGCCACATCGTTGGCGATCGAAAACGTGGTCAGCGCGCCGCGTGTGATCAGCAACTGCTTGCCGATCGCGACCACTTCGATCAGCTTGGTCGGATTGCTATCGAGATCCACCATGTTGCCCGCTTCCTTCGCGGCCATCGTGCCAGTGTTCATCGCCAGGCCAACATCGGCCTGCGCCAGCGCCGGCGCGTCGTTGGTGCCATCGCCGGTCATCGCGACCAGACGTCCGGCCGATTGCTCTTTCTTGATGTAATCCAGCTTGTCTTTCGGCGTTGCCTGGGCGAGGAAATCGTCCACGCCCGCTTCCGCCGCGATAGCTGCCGCGGTCAGCGGATTATCGCCGGTGATCATGATGGTGCGGATACCCATGCGCCGAAGCTGCGCGATGCGTTCGTTCATCCCGCCTTTCACGATGTCTTTCAGATGAATGACTCCGAGCAGACGTCCGCCATTCGCTACCGCCAGCGGCGTTCCGCCACTGCGCGAGATGCGATCGCTCATGTCCTGAAAATCGGCGGGAACAAAACCGCCGCGCTCCCGAACGAAGTTGCAGATCGATTCGGTCGCGCCCTTGCGCAACTGCCTGCCCTCGAAATCCACGCCGCTCATGCGCGTGTAAGCCGAGAAGGGAATAAAGGTGGCTTCGTGTTCCGGAATATGTCGCCCGCGCAGGCCATATTTTTCCTTGGCGAGAACCACAACCGAGCGCCCTTCCGGAGTCTCATCCGCCAGGCTGGAAAGCTGTGCGGCATCGGCCAGTTCTTCTTCGGTGACGCCATTCACCGTCAGGAATTCCACCGCCTGCCGGTTGCCCAGCGTGATAGTTCCGGTCTTATCGAGCAGCAGCGAATTCACGTCGCCCGCAGCCTCCACCGCCTTGCCGCTCATAGCCAGCACGTTGTGCTGCATGACGCGATCCATGCCCGCGATTCCGATCGCCGAAAGCAGACCGCCAATCGTCGTGGGGATCAGGCAGACCAGAAGCGAAATCAGCACTGCTACCGTCGGTACCGAGCCCGAACCCGTCTGCGCCACGGCAAATTTCGAATACGGTTGCAGCGTGATGACGGCCAGCAGGAAAATCAGCGTCAGGCCCGCGATCAGAATGTTGAGCGCGATCTCGTTCGGCGTCTTCTGCCGCTGTGCGCCTTCCACCAGCGCGATCATGCGGTCGAGAAATGTCTCGCCAGGATTCGACGTGATCTTGATTTTGATCTGATCGGACAGCACGCGCGTGCCGCCCGTAACCGCGCTGCGATCGCCGCCGGATTCGCGGATGACCGGTGCGCTCTCGCCCGTGATAACGGATTCATCCACCGTAGCCACGCCATCGATCACGTCGCCATCGCCGGGAATGAGATCTCCCGCATCGCAAAGCACAACGTCGCCCGCCCGAAGCATGGAGGAACTGGTTTGTTCGATAACGCCCGCACCGTTAATCCGTTTGGCGAGCGCGTCGGTCTTGGTCTTGCGCAGGCTATCGGCCTGCGCCTTTCCGCGGGCTTCCGCCATCGCTTCGGCGAAATTGGCGAACAGCACCGTAAACCAGAGCCAGAGCGAAATCTGTAAGGAGAAGCCAATCCCGCTGGCGCCAATCGCAATATCGCGAACCAGCAGGACAGTGGTCAGCGCCGCGCCCACCTCAACTACAAACATCACCGGATTCTTGAGCAGCGTGATCGGATTCAGCTTGACGAAAGACTGCCGCGTCGCTCTGCCGACAATCTCCGGATCGAACAGTGGCCGCGCCCGCCCCAGCTTTTTCGGTATCAGCGAGGTCGGATCGTCCTGCGGAGCGTTCTGCTGTATTTCTGGATCTGCAACTAATGTGGACATGGTTTCAACTCCAAAACGTGATCGGCATTGTGAATATCGCTGAGAACAACTTGCCGCTTTGCATCAGATAATGTTCCACGATCGGCCCGAGCGCGATCGCAGGGAAGAACGTCAGCGCCCCGACGATCAGCACGGTTCCCACCAGCAGCCCCACAAACAGCGGGCCATGCGTCGGAAACGTGCCGGCTGTCGAAGGAACTTTCTTCTTGACCGCAAGGCTGCCCGCCGCCGCCAGCAGCGGAATCAGGAACAGGAACCGCCCAATCAGCTGCGCCAGGCCGAGCGTCAGGTTGTACCAGGGCGTATTCGCGTTGATGCCCGCAAAAGCGCTCCCGTTGTTGCCGGTATTGCTGACGTATGCGTACAGGATTTCGCCGAACCCGTGCGGGCCGCTGTTATTCATGTTCGCGATCGCCGCGCCTGGAGGATTCCAGTAACCTTTCGCCGGAAACTGAATCACCGAACTGATCGCGCTGAAGACCAGTATGCTCAGGGCTGTCGCAATAATCGCCAGCATCGCCATCTTGACTTCCTTCTGTTCGATCTTCTTACCCAGATACTCGGGAGTACGCCCCACCATCAGCCCGGCGATGAACACCGCGAGTATGCAATAGAGCAGAATTCCGTACAGGCCCGCGCCGACTCCGCCGAAGATCACCTCGCCGGTCATCATGTTGAACATCGGAACCAGCCCGCCGATCGGCGTGAAGCTGTCGTGCATGGAATTGACGGCGCCGCAACTGGCGTCGGTCGTCACCGTGGCGAAGAGCGCCGAATTCACGATGCCGAAGCGGACCTCTTTGCCTTCCATATTGCCGCCCGGCTGCCCGGTGGTTGCCGCGCTTTGAATGCCCAGATGGGAAAGGATGGGATTCCCGCCCTGCTCCGAGTGATAAGCGACAAGCACGCCCGCGAAAAACATAACGGAGAACGCGGCGAAAATCGCCCAGCCTTGTCTCGTGTCCTTCACCATGCGCCCGAACGTGTAAGTCAGTCCGGCCGGAATGACAAAGATCAGAAACATCTGCAGCAGATTGCTGAGCGGAGTCGGATTCTCGAACGGATGCGCCGAGTTGGCGTTGAAAAAGCCGCCGCCGTTGGTGCCCAGTTGCTTAATCGCTTCCTGCGATGCTACCGGACCCTGCGCGATCACCTGCTTCGCGCCTTCCAACGTAGCGATGGTCGTGTAGGGATGCAGGTTCTGAATCACGCCCATCGAGACGAACAGCAGCGCCGCGACAATCGACATCGGCAGCAGCACGTACACCGTCGCCCGCGTCACATCCACCCAGAAGTTACCGATCGTCTTCTTTTCCTGACGCACAAACCCGCGAACCAGCGCAATCGCCACCGCAATACCGGCAGCCGCCGAGGCGAAATTCTGAACCGTCAGAGCCGCCATCTGCACAAAGTAACTCAGTGTGGATTCACCGGAGTACGATTGCCAGTTAGTGTTGGTGATAAAGCTGGTCGACGTGTTGAACGCCAGATCGGGACTAACATTGCCGGCGTTAAAACCCTGCGGGTTCAGCGGCAGGAAGCCCTGCGCGCGCTGAATAAAATACACCAGCAGAAAGCCAAAGATACTGAAGCTGATCAGCGCCGCAGTATATTGCGTCCAGCGCTGCTCTACTTCTTCCTGGACGCCAATCACTTTGTAAGTGAGCACTTCCAGCCACCGCAGCACGGGATGCAGAAACGTCCGCTCGCCGTCGAATACACGCGTCATAAATACCCCGAGCGGCTTAGTAACTGCCAGAATCAGGGCGAAGAACAACAGAATTTGCAGAATACCTATGCTGGTCATGATCTTTCTCCGTCAAACCTCAGAATTTCTCGGGCCGCAGCAGGGCGTAAACCAGGTAAACAAACAGGCCCAGCGAGGCAACACCGGCAATAACGTAATCCATGAAAGTTCTCCTAGAGCTTGTCGCAGACCTTTGTGAAGGCCCAGAAAAGCAGCAATACCGCACAACCGATAACAACGTATAAGAGGTCGAGCATGTGAACTTACTCCGTTTCAGTGAAAACCACTTCGTGGCCAAGCTTCCGCAATCGCACAGCCAGACGGCTCTCTCGCGTTGGCCACCAATGCTTCTTCCCGCCCAGGACAACCAGGGAATGAGATTTCAGCTCTCTCGCCAGCATTTCGTCCTGATCGCGGCACAAATAGAATCTGACCGATGTTTCGACGGGGCTTTCCGCCGCCAGCACGCGGAACCGTTTTTCGTTCCAGTCGTGCACAACCGGCGGTTTATGGAGCGGAAGATGATACGGAACCACCTCTGGCACCACGATTGTGATGCGGGCGTGAAGTTTGTTAGCCAGCGTTCCGGCAGCACGGAGTGCCGCCAGCGTGCCCTCGATCGATGTAAAAAGCACCGTGACGTCCAGTTGCGCTTCGTTCGCGCCGGCACGCTGCCGCTCCGGTGTCCGAAATACCCGTTCTCTAGCGGGAGTTTGCATCTCTCTGCCTGCCTTTCAGACACTACATTAGAAAGTTGTGCCGGAAGAAGTCATAGCAAAGCCGTGAAAATTTTATAAACATCGACGCCCTCCATTGGGTGTAAGAACCCAACCTGAGTGAAATCAAGCGCAACGGCAGCTGAAAGCTGAAAGCTGAAAGCCGATAGCTGATAGCTGATAGCTGAGCGCTGACAGCTCTCCACTACGCGCCGGGAAGCGCAAACCGATACCCAACCCACGGCTCGGTCAGCAAATAAACCGGCTTATCGGGCTTCGCCTCAATCTTGCGCCGCAGCTGCTTGATGAACACCCGCAGATATTCCACCTGATCGCCATAATCCGGACCCCAGACTGCCTGCAGCAGTTCGCGGTGAGGGATCGCGCGGTTGGGATTCATCACCAGATAGCGCAGCAAATCGAATTCCTTGGGCGTCAGATGCAGTTGCTCGCCGCGCACCAGCACCTTACGCGCCTGAAAATCGATTTCCACTCCCTCCAGCACCAGTTGCCGCGGTCCGCCCTCCGGTGGCGCCGGAGCCCTGCGCAGCACCGCGCGAATGCGCGCCAGCAGTTCCGGCGAACTAAACGGCTTGGTCATAAAATCGTCGGCGCCCGCATCGAGCGCACTCACCTTGTCGCGCTCGGTATTCCGCACGGTCAGCACGATAATGGAAATATCGGAAAACGCCCGTACTGTCTTGCAGGTCTCGAATCCGCCTTCGCCCGGCATATTCATATCCAGCAACATGAGGTCGTAATGGCTCTTGCGCAACTCCGTCTGTGCCTCTTCGCCCGACCTCGCCTCGGCTACTTCATATCCTTCGCCGGTCAGCGTCATCTTCATCACGCGGCGAATCTGCGGATCGTCGTCGACAATCAGTAACCGGCCTAAACTCACGCCTTCACCTCCGCCCCGCTCGCACCGTTCGCCCGCGCCTCCGCCAGCGATACGCAAAATGACGAACCCTCGCCTGGCTTGCTCTCCGCCCAGATCGAGCCGCCATGCGCCGTCACCACCGCCCGTGCGATCGCGAGACCCAGCCCCGCCCCGGGAACCTGGTTTCGCGAATCTTTGCTGAGCGGATCTTTTGCCCGATAGAACTTTTCGAAAATTCGCGGCAACTCCGCCGCGCCTATGCCACGGCCACGATCCTGCACGCGAGTCACCACCTGGCCGTCCTCCACGCTCGCGCAGATCGTGATGGGCGTTCCCGGCGGCGAATACTTCACCGCATTGTCGATCAGCTGCCGAAACGTCATCTCCATCATTTCCCTGTCCACCATCACCGGCGGCAAATTCAGCGGCGTTTGAATGGCCACCGGCCTGTCGTCCACCACCGATTTCATCTTTCCCAGCACGCCCTCCAGCAAATCCGCGATCGGCGTCTCTTCCAGCTGCAGCCTGACCTGGCCGGCCTCGATTCGCGCCATCTGAATCGCCTCGGAAACAAGCCCGCTCAACCGGTCCGCCTCTTCATCCACCAGCGCGATGTATTCGCGCTGCTGCTCGGGCTTCGGCGGCCTGTCTGAAAGCAGCGCCGTTGTCGATGCCTTGATCGTCGTGAGCGGAGTCTTGAATTCATGTGCGATCGCATCGAGCAGCGTCGATTTCAGTTCGTCGCTCTGTCTGGCCGCTTCCGCACGGCTCGCCGCATCCTGTGCGCGCGCTCGCTCCAGTCCGATCGCCACCAGATTAGTCAGGCTCTGCACCGCGGAATCGGAGAGCTCGACGCCTCCGATACCGAGCGCACCCACCGGCTGAGCACCCAGCCGCACTGCCGTGATCCACGTCGGCTCGCCGGGTTCGTGAATCTGGGTTCCCTGCGATGCCGCAAGGCGCAGCTGCTCTTCGGTGCCCAGGAAGTCCTCGCGCCCGGCGCGAAATACTTCTCCCGTCGATTGAACGTAGAGCACCACCGCCGCCGCCTCGAAGGTTTGCGCAACCTGGTTCACCACCTGCCGCGGCACCGATTGTGTCGAATCGATCAGCAGAATAGCGCGGCTCAGTGCGTAGAGCTGCTCCATTTCCTGTTGCCGTTCCTGAGCCTCAATCGCCTGCTTACGAACGCGCGTCGATAACCGGCTGGCTGTGATCGATGTGACCAGCAGCGCAAACAGCGCCACCCAGTTCTGCGGATCCGCGATGGTGAATGTGCCGATCGGCGGCAGAAAATAAAAATTGAAACACAGCACGGCGACAACGGAACCGATGCTGGCCTCCACCAGGCCCCACTGCGTCGCGCCGAAGAGAATCGCGATGAGATAAGCAAAGCCGGCGGTCGTCGCGTTCACCGGAAGAACCCGTGTCAACGTAGCAGTCAGCAGGCCAATGATCGCCACCATCCCGGCAACCTGCAAAATGAACTGACCGATCGCGGTTTTCGCGCCCGCCGCTGGTCGTTTGCTCATGGACTACAGCTTAGCGCGCGCTACGGGTACCGAACTGATAACCACCACCAAACCAGCCAGCAAATACAGCCCTCCGCCAATCAACAGCGTCTGAACAATCCCCAGATAGAGCGCCAGCACCAGCGCACCCACCGATCCCAGTACGCTCGCCGCCGCATTCAGCGACCACGCCCACCGAACGGACGGCTGGTGCGCACGCTCCAGCATCCGCAATCCCGTTGGAAACGGCAGCCCCATCGCGAAACCCGCCGGAGCCAGCATCAGAACCGTTGCCGCCACCTTCACAAAAAACGGCAAGCCCACTCCGTTGCTCAGCACCGGCTGCACCACAGCCGCCAGTACAGCTACCAGCAATGCCACAGCACCCAGCGCCACGATCAGACGCCGCGGATCGTCCCCGATTAATTTCCGGCTCGCATAACTGCCGAGCCCGCTCGAAATCAGCATGGAGAAAATTACTACCGTCAGCGCATAAGTTGGATGCCCCAGAAAAAGCACGAACTTCTGAATCATCGCCACTTCGATCAGAATGTAGCCCATCCCGATCGCCAGAAAATACAAAAGGAAACTCCGCACCGAACCCTCATGCGGCAATTTCGTTCCCAGCACCAGCGGCGGCAGAATCAGAATAATAGCCACCGCGATCACGCTGACAATCATGGCGTCAAACAACTTCGGCACCGCGACATTCACCTTGTAATCCGCCGATCTCGACCCCGTTTGCAAAATAAACGCCGCCACGTCGCGCGGCTGCACCGTATAAAAAAAGAACGGGCGGTTGTCGCTCACCGGAGTAATATCGAACCGGTAATTCCGCTCCCACTCAAGCGGATCCTTCGCCAGCAGCAACTTCCCGAACTCGTTCCGTGCCGCGTCGCCAGGCAGATAAATCGCTTCCATGTGCGCTTCCGCAAAGGCCTGTCGCGCGCGGGCCACATCCGCATCGCTCAGCGGCGAACGCGAAAAGATGACAGTATCGAGCGCGCCAAATCCGTGCAGCTCGGATTTCCCACCCGAGCGGCCCACCAGAACATGCCGCCACGCATCGTGTTCCCCCAGATCGCCCAGCGCTGAAATCGCCAGCGACACCAGCCGCAGCGATTCGCGCGGCGGATCGAAGCCCCATCGCGTAAATGTCAGCAGGCCATCCGGCGTCAGGTGCGTCAGATAGTCGCGAAACGCGTCGGTCGTGTAGAGATTGTTTTCCGAAAGTGCGAACGCGCCCGCCGCCGTGGATGCCCAGGTATCCACCAGCGTCGCCTGAATCACCTGGAACTGATCCGGACTCCGCCGCACGTAACTCCGGCCGTCTTCAATATGGATATGCACGTCGGGCCGCAGATAAAGGTTCTGGCTCAGCTGCGGATACTTTTCCCGCATGATCTTCGTGCCAATGATCGGATTAATCTCCACACCGGTTACATCGTGGCTGCCCGAAGCCAGCGCCCGCGAGACGTCCCATCCGCCGCCCGGTCCGATAATGAGCGTCTTCGCGCCCGGTCGCAGGTTATAAGGAATCCCCGGTCCCTGGTGCTCCAGATCCTGCAACTGGCTGGCCGTCAGATGATCGAAATCGAAATTCGCAATCGCAGTCGACGCATCCGCATCGATGAAAATCATCTCCCCGGCATCCTTATCCGTCGCCATGCCGATGCGCGAAATGCTGTTCCATTTGGTGTACTGCTCCACGCGCAGCTTCAACCCCTTGGCGTAGCGCACTTCAATAAACGGATACCCGTAATTCACAATCAGCAGGGTAGTGAACAGCAGCCCGACCCCCACTCCCAAAACCCGGCCCATCCGGCACCCGGCCAGGCTGAACCAGATCGCTGCCGCGGCGGCGAATATCACCGAAACCGCAATGATCGTGTTCTCTCCGCCAAACGCATTCAGCAGCACCACCAGCGCAATGCACCCGGCAGCCGCGCCCAGCAAATCGAAAAAGTAAACCTTATTGACGCGCTCGATGGTCTCGGAAATCGCCAGCGACACAATGATGCCCGTTCCGATAAACGGCAGCGCCGTCGTGAAATAAATAATGCCCAGCGCAATAGTGCCAATGTCGGCGCCCCGTGTCAGCACAAACAACACCGCACCCAGAGCCAGCACCGCGTTAATCAGGCTGACCACCCCAAGCTTCTTATAAATCCCGCCGCCCGGAGCCACCACATAGGAAAGCACGCCGCCCACGCCCAGGCCGAACAGCGCAATCGATATCGCAAGGAACGCAAAGTGGTAGTAAAACACCACGGAGAATATGCGTGTCAGCGCCAGTTCCAGCAGCAGCGTGGCGCAGGTCGTGAGGGCTACTGCCAGATAAAGGAGCGGCCAGCTGGCCGGGCGCGAGGCGGAATTTTGGGGCAAGCTCTTAGTTTAGACGATGGTTTACCAGATGATGCCCGTATCCAGCCGCGTCAGATCGTCAATCAGAAAGTCCGGCCCGGCCGCTTCCAGTTCTTCCACCGGCGCAATCCCCGTCCGCACCGCGATCGATTGCACCCCGGCGTCTCTCGCAGCCTGAATATCCGACGCCGCGTCTCCAATCAGCGATATCCGCGACGTCTTGCCGATCAGACCCTCCCGCCGCGCCTGCGCAATCGCCAGCTTCGCCAGATCCCCGCGCGTGGGCGCCATCTCCCCGAACGCGCCAAAGCGAAAGTACTGTCCGATTCCGGCGCGCGCCAGCTTATGCCACGCGATCCGCGTCAGATTCCCCGTCACCAGCGCCAGCACCACGCCTCGCCGCCCCATTTCCTCCAGCACGCCCGGCAGCCCCGGACAAAGCTTATCGCGCAAATCCGGCACGCCAACCTGATACAACTCCTGCGCCGCCTCAATCACCTGCGGGAGCACGCGCTTCGCTTCGGCTTCGGAAACCCCGGCGACCCGCAGCATCGTCGTCAGGATCACGTGGTCCAGCATGCCGTGAACGGGGATGCCCTGCGTAGTTGCCGCCAGGCCCGTCACCTGAAAGATAGCGGCTTCCAGCGCCGCGCGATGGTGCGGCCCCGCCCCGCGAGTCAGCGTGCCGTCGATGTCGAAGAGTACAAGTGAAGCGCTCAACTTTCATGTTAAGCGGCACGTATTTCGCCGTACCGCTCCCTCACTTTCGGGGCTCTGAACGATGCAGCACACCGAGCCGCGACTGTAAAGGTCGGACACAACGGCCGGTAGAACACGTGACCTCAATTCAGAAGCGACGTACTTAGGTCACTGTTTCGAAAATATAGCCGCGAATAATCGGGGCTCGGGCGGGTACGGGCTTGAGCCACCCGTACGGAACCCCCGACTATGTTCGCCAGTCTCCTGCTAAAGCAACGAGCGAACTGATGAAACAGACGACTAATCGGCAGAGCCGTCGGAGATACCGCACCTCGTAGAATAGTGTCCAGTGCCCCCCGAAAAATTCAGCATCGGCCTGCTCCAAACCGCGTGTGCCCAGGACACAATAGCCAATCTGGATCGGACCTGCGAAAAGATCCGCGAAGCCGCCCGACAGGGCGCGCAAATCATTTGCACCGAAGAGCTTTTCCGCTCGCAATACTTCTGCCGCGAAGAAGACGCTCGTCTGTTCGATCTCGCCGAAACCATTCCAGGCCCTTCCACCGAACGCCTCCAGCCTCTCGCCGCCGAACTTGGCATCGTCATCGTGGCGTCGCTTTTCGAAAAACGCGCCACCGGCCTTTACCACAACACCGCCGTCATTATCGATGCCGATGGCGCCCTGCTCGGCCGTTACCGCAAGATGCACATCCCGGACGACCCGCTCTTCTTCGAGAAATTCTACTTCACGCCGGGCGATCTTGGCTTCCGTGCGTTCGATACGAAATTCGGCCGCATCGCCACGCTTGTCTGCTGGGATCAGTGGTATCCGGAAGCCGCGCGTCTCGCAGCCATGTCCGGCGCAAATATCCTGTTTTATCCCACCGCCATCGGCTGGCATCCCGCTGAGAAGGCGCAATACGGCCCCGCGCAGCACGACGCCTGGCGCACCATCCAGCGCTCCCACGCCATCGCCAACGGCATTTACGTAGCGGCCGTGAACCGCGTCGGCTTCGAAGGCCCCCCCGATCGCGGCCTCGAATTCTGGGGCGCGTCCTTCGTGAGCGATCCCTTCGGCCGCGTCCTCGCCGAGGCCTCCCACGATAAAGAAGAGATTCTCGTCGTCGAATGCGACACCGCCGTCATGGAAGGTGTGCGCCGCAACTGGCCCTTCCTCCGCGACCGGCGCATCGATGCTTACGGCCCCATCCTGAACCGGTTTCTCACGTGAGCGCCGCCTCCCCCACCCCGCGCGCCCTCGGTTTCCGCATGCCCGCCGAGTGGGAGCCGCACCAGGCCACCTGGCTCGCCTGGCCCCACAACGAAGACGACTGGCCCGGCCGTTTCGCCCCCATCCCGTGGGTCTACGCCGAAATTGTGCGCAAGCTTTCCGCCGTCGAGCGCGTGCAAATTCTGGTTCACAATGAGGATCTCCGCGAATCCGCCCGTTGGATCCTGGAAAAATCCGGCGTCAACATGGCCGCGGTTAATTTCCATCTCTGCCCCACCGATCGCGTCTGGACCCGCGACTTCGCCCCTCTGTTTCTGAAGAATCCCCAGGGCGAAATCGCCGCCGCAAAGTTCCGCTTTAACGGCTGGGCCAAGTACGAAAATCACCTTCTCGACGACGCCGCCGGCCGCAGCATTCCCGGCATTCGCTGGCAACCCGATTTGGTGCTCGAAGGTGGCAGTATCGACGTCAATGGCGCCGGCCACCTGCTGACCACCGAGGAATGCCTGCTCAGCCCAATCCAGGCCCGCAACCCGAACCTTTCCCGCGAGCGACTCGAACAGCAATTGCGCGATTACCTCGGCATCGAAAAAGTTCTCTGGCTCAATCGTGGCATTGCCGGCGACGACACCCACGGCCATGTCGACGATCTGGCCCGTTTCACCAGCCCCGATTCCATCGTCATCGTAGCCGAAGACGATCCGGCCGATCCCAATCACGAATCTCTCCTCGAAAACTGGGAGCGTGTGCAACGGATGCCACTGCGCGCGCGCAAACTTCCCATGCCCGCGCCGCTCTGGTTCGATGGCGTCCGTCTCCCGGCTAGTTACGCCAATTTCTACATCGCGAACCAGACCGTGCTCGTTCCCGTCTTCAACGATCCGAACGACCGCATCGCCCTTAACACGCTAGCCGAATGCTTCCCGGATCGCCAAATCGTCGGGATCAACTGCGTGGAACTGGTCTGGGGCCTCGGAACTCTGCACTGCATGACGCAGCAACAGCCAGCCCGGTGAGGCTCGGGCCATGTCGTCAAATTAACGAACGATGAAATCCGTAAACCGGCCTGCGCACCTGCCGTCTCCCTAACCAGGAGGCTCTTAATATGAAGCCAAAATTGCTTGTTCTTGTGTTGCTCGCGGGGACTTCGATGTTCGCCGCACCCGCTGTCGGTATCGGTATTGAACTCGGTGCTCCACCGCCGCCACCACACGTTCGCGTCGTACGGCCACCGGTCCCGGGTCCGAATTACGCGTGGGTGAACGGATTCTATGAACCTGCCGGCAGTCAGTATCGCTGGCGCGAAGGCTATTGGGCGCCGCGTCCGTATCCGCATGCGGTATGGGTGGCGCCGCGTTATAGCGGGCACCGTTACTATGGCGGTTACTGGAAGCGCTGATCGGCGACCAATTAATGTTGGATCGTGTCGCCGCCAAGTCCGGCGTACTCGTCTTTCACTTTGATGACTTTGCTCCCGGCGAAGGTGACGAAAGTCATCTTCCCCGGGGGCTTGCCGTAAATCCAGTCCTCGGTTTCGATGCCGTCTCTGGTTGTCTCGCGCTGCTTGGGGTAATCGGGCTGACCGAGAATGGTCTTGACCTCATCCCGAGTCATCCCTACGGCGACGATCTTATCTTTAATAGCCTTTTGCATCTCCGGCGAAACGGCCTCCGAATAAAGCTGAGCCGCCGAGCGCTGATTGAAGTCCATGATGGGCGCGAGCATTTTCTTAACCTGCGCGGACGACAGATTCTCCATCGGCTTGCGGAAAACGACCACCAGATAAGTGCCCGAAGTGGGAGTCCCGCTGGGGCCGGCGGCGTTGGAGAGTGGAGTATCCTGACTAACCGTCCCGGTCTGAATATTGTCATACCAATGACGGCCGCTGGTCAGACCCCCGTTGATATCGAACAGCAGTCTGTCGCCCTGAAAGGTGACTTTGGTGATCTGGATAATATCGCCGGGGCGCGCCGCCGGTCCCATTTGCTTAGCGGAGTTGTCCCAATACTGCCGGTTGAATGTGCCTTCGACAAAGAATTCCAGCGGTTTCTTCGATCGCGCCAGCGGCACCTTCGCGGTGGCGTATTCCGACACCAGGCCGCGCAGCAGGTCGATCTTCTCATCGTCGGTGAGCTTGTCGCCGGACCCGATGACTCCGGCAGGAATGAGCGTTGTGACCAGCAGGGTCAGGCCGATAATACAACCGGTTCGGATTCCTGTACGAGATAGGCGGTGCCTCTGACCGCGGGCACCTTCGACACCGCAATGAGCAACAGCACGATCACCCCGGAGGTGATGACGCTCGCCTCTGGCCCATAAAGTCCGCCACTCCATAAATCCCCGGCCCTCCATATGAGCTCGTATCCGGTCACTTTTATTGTAATGCCACTCAGGCCCGCCCCCAGGAAGGGCAGCGCCGTATTCCATGCAAAGTGGATCCCGGCGGGAAGCCAGAGATCGTGCGATCGCAACACGGCCACTCCGAAGACCACGCCGAAGCCGGCCGTATTGATCGTGCTCATGGTCGTCGCGCCCGGGTTGCCCGCGTGCAGCACACCGAACAGAGCGGCGATGCCGAAAATTGCCGCCCAGCGCCCGTAGCCGCGCATCAGGTATTGCAGGGTGAAGCCGCGAAATGCAATCTCTTCGCCGAGCGCGCCGCAAAACAGCAGTATCGGAGTGAAGAGCGCACCGCGCCAGGAGGCATCGGCGTTCGTGGAGTAGCGGAAGTGGGCCAGGCCAAACGCAACTGCCGGCAAAACCGCCAGCGCCGCAGCCACGATGCCCAGCACAATTCCGGTCAGCAGGTTTCGCAGGCTGCCATCCACCCACGCCAGCCCGGTGTCGCCCACTTTGCGCGATTCGAAAATAGCCATCGCCAGCGCCGAAGAGATCGCAGCGGCTATCAGGGGCGGTACCGTCAGGGCAATCATCTGGCCGCCCGTGAATTGCCCGATCGGCACCAGAATGTTGGTCAGAACGTAATAAAGGAGGTAGCACGTCCCGGCACCCACGAGCGGCCGCAGCGGATCGCGTTTGAGAGGATCGCGTTTCACTACTCCATCGGCCTTGCCTGGCACTTCTAACGCGCTCCTTTTGTCCGAACCTCAACGCCTTTCGGCGAAACCAGCGTATCGAGTACGTGCCCGCCCGCCGTCTTGAGCGCGCTGATCACTTTTTCCTTCGCGCCCGGCTCCACGAGAAAGACCACGCAACCGCCGCCACCGGCACCACAGACCTTCGCGCCGGCACTGCCGGCCTTGCGCGCGGCGACCACAAGCCGGTCGATCAGCGGTGTGGTGATGGCGGGAATATTCTTGCGCCGATAACTCCACTCTTCACGCATCAGACGTCCCGCGCTATCCCAGTCGTGAGCCTCAAGCGCACCACGCATGCCATTTGCGATAGCCGCAATGCGGTCGAAATTGCGATGAATGGCGCGGTTGCCATCGATATGGCCCTTCATGACTTCCCAGTTGTTGATGCCGGAATTGCGGGGCGCGCCCGTGTAAACAAGTACGAAGCGCTCGTCCAGTTCGTTCGCGCGGACTGGCAGCGCCTTGCGAACAATTCCGGCGGGAGTCAGTTCGATCGAGGAAACACCGCCGTACATGGCCGGATAATAATCCTGCGCGCCGGTGGGTACGCGGATCACCTGTGCTTCCACATTCTGGGCGACTTCGCGGATCTTCTCCAGGGAGAAGCCGCGCCTGGTGAGCCTGTTCAGCGCGGTCGCGGTCGAGATCATCAGTGCGGATGAGCCCGAAATACCTGCGCCTGCCGGGGCTTCAGACGCCGATTCCATCGTGAAGCCGGTCTCCGGAGAAAAATACCGGATTAAACGCGCCAGAATCGGCAACCGGTAGCGCTTCGCGGCCCGCAGGTGCGCAAGGGATTCAAAAGTCTCTTCCACTCCGAGATCTTTCGACCGGAGAACGACCCGCGGCCCGGAATGAGTATTGATATCGCAAAACGTATAACGGTTGACCGCGAAGTTCACGGTAACGGGGTTGTCATGGAAGAGGTAGAGGGGCCAGATATCGAGCGTCGCGCCGGCAAGATCGACACGGCAGGGCGCTTTGGAAGTGATGCGCATGAGCTGTCGAACGAACATAACACAGGCCCGCCACTATGCTGGAAGATAGTGTCCCAGCCTCGTTCTACCCTCCCGCGCACCTCGTTGATCTGCCTCCTGGCTCTGCTCGCTGTCCTCTATGGAGTTGCGTGGTTCGCGCCAGCGATCGGCCTGGCCTACAGCGATGGCGCGTCTCTTGCGATGGCGGTGACGCACAAGAGTAACGGCAGCCCTCCGCTGTTCCCGGCAGTGCTGGCATTGTTCGCGCTGGTCTCCCGCCACGCTCAGTGGCTCAGGCTGGTTCCGATTTTGTGCACGTTTTTCTGGCTGGCGCTGACCAGACGGCTGCTGACGAAGATGGGCGCGACCCAGGAATGCGGCTGGATGCTGGTGGCGATAACGGCGGCATCGCCCACGGTGTTGTACCTCGCGACCGGTCTGTTCCCGGAGCCGCTGTTCGCGCTCCTGATAACCGCGTGTCTGCTGGCTCTGCTCGACGACAGACCTCTGCTTGCGGGCCTCTGTGCCGGTCTGGCGACGATCGCGATGACTGCGGGAGCGGCGATCGTCGCCGCCTGTCTGTTTACCCTGGTGTCGCATCGTCGCGTTCGCAGCGCAGCGATCTTTGCGGGCGCATCCATGGTATTCGCTGCGCCGTGGCTTGGCTGGACTCTCGCGCAGGATGGTGTTCCGGCTTTGAAGCTGCATCTGAGCGAACAGGCCGTGCTGTTCGTCAGCAACGCCATGCTTCTCGCCGCCAGTCCTTTCACGCTGCTGAGCGGCTATGCGAATCTGTACCCCGGGCTTCTCACCGCGGTCGCCCTGTTGATTGTGCTGATCCGGCGACGCCAGTTTGTCCCGGACCTCTTTTTCGGCCTTTACTGCGTGGTGCTGATGTTCCGGGTGCAGCCGCCGCTGCACGCTTTCGCGCCGGTACTGCCTCTGTTCCTCTGGATACTCTGGCGCGTGGCGCGCAACGGCAGATTCGCCACTGTGACCAGGACAACCGCTTTAATAATGGTGCTCCCCGCTCTTTGGTTTTGCGTTTCCCGGGTTTATCCCGCAGTCGCGCGGGGCGCTGTTGCTGCGGAAGCTGCTCCGCCCGACAACTGGCATGAAATGGAGAAGCTCTTCGTTTTCATCCGTGCGAACACGCCCGCCGACGCGGTACTGCTGGCCAATCTGGATCCGGTTTTCTACCTGAATACGGGCCGGACGACGGTGCGTGGCTTCGCGCCGGATCACTACAGGAGCTATTACGCCCCGCCGAGTTCGCTCGTTACTCCCGATGAACTTGTTACATCGATCCGGCGAGACCGGGTGAGTTACGTTGTGTTGTCGCCGGATCGCGATCTGCCGGAATCGGCGTCGTTCCACAAGGCTGTTGCGGCGCTGGAGCGTGGCGGCGTGCTGGAGCCGGTCGACGTCCCCGGCGTGACGGAGGATTACCGGTTGTTGCGGCTTCGCCGACCGGTTTCTAAATGAGTTGTGATTGCTGCACAATCCGCGATTGCGGAACCGTCGCGATTTGAGGTGGTTCTGCTAAGCCCGCCGGGTTGCGAACTGAGTTAGCAAAGCATCAGTGCGCCTCGCGACATCTGCGGATCACGGGCGCGGGCGTTCACCATCTTGTCGCCTGCTGCGACTACCGGAATAACGGAGGAGGAGAAGCGCTTCGCGCAGGAGTTGCCGCGCGTCTGTGGATCGTGCGCGGCACAAGTTCCGATTTGCCATCCCCCGGGCTTCTGAAGCAGAGTCCCGCAACAAGACCAAAGCTGGCAACGGTGCTGCGAGTGGCCGTTTTTCGTTCATTCCTGCGACTGATCCCTGTGACATGCGGAGCAATATTTACGGACGTTTCGGCAACGTGATCGTGTCCGTCAGTCCGTATCGTGCGCAAACCGCCGAAGTGAATAGCAGGAACGATTACACCCAGCGCTCCGGTGCCGCTTCCGATGCGCCCGGGGTTCGCATGCAATAACGACCAGGAAGCCAAATTCGCGTTATGATGGAGCCTAAACCGCGCATCTGAGGAAATTCCATGAACACACGTCGCTCATTTTTTCAGGACGCTGCACTGCTTTCCGCACTGGCGTCGCTGGCCGGGGAAGAAGCGTTTGCCCAGGCTCAGGCGCAGGCGCATGACGAAAAACTCTCGAATTTCTGGGACGCCTATTTCGATGAGGCGCAGCGCGACCCAACTCATGTCTCCAGAGGCAGCAACGATGCCGATCTGATTGATCCTTCGAAAAGGGTCCAGCTGATACATGCCACCGACTCCGGCCTGATTTACCCCGATGGGATCGACGCGGCGCAACTGCTGCCCGATCCCGACGTGGTCGTCACGTTAAGTCCTTCGCATTTTCGTCCGGCCCCGGACGATATCAAGGCGATAGCCAGGAGCAAGGGATGCCAGATACGTCTGGATTGCGTGCAGACACGCCCGATTATGAATTTGATTGCGCCGATGGCGTGGGCCGGGCTGGCCGCGTGGTCCCTCGATAAGACCACTTATTCGGCGAGTAAAGTGACCGACCTGAACGCGAACCCGGTGATCGACCCGAAAACCGGAAAGCAAAAAGTCGTAATCAAGGCGACTCCGGGACCGGCCGCGCCGCAACTCAGAGACCTGGATTTCACGGACCCCAATGCGCCGGGCACTCCCGCCCACAACCAGGTCATCCTGCCTGGCGGAGCCGGGCGGCTGGCCCTGAATGTCAGAGGCGTAAGCACGAACCAGCGGCTCCAGACCGTGCTTGATAAGTCCGTGTCGTATTCATCCATCATTGCGCCATTCTTCGGTTTCGCACCGCTGGCAATCCCGGCGCTGCGGGCATTCACCACTTTGCTGGGAGCGGTATTTAACCACGAATCGGTGATTATGAACAGCATGCCGCTTCAGGTGCTGGCGACGCAGGATGCGTGGAAGAATCCCAGGGATTCCAGCAGCATGAAGATCGTGAGCGGCGACTATATCGCAATTCCGATCAACCAGGCCGCCAATCTCAAGGATTCCATGAACCAGCTCCGCATCGTAAACGGTTGGCTTGTGCACCAGGATAGTCCGGCTACTTTGCCTCCGGAGCAGCGCGCGCAGGATCCCCGGATACCGGGGGTCACTTACCTCTCGCTCTCGATGAATGTGCAGTCTATGACTGCCGCGCAGCAAACTAAGGCCAAAGGCGGCTAGTTGTTTTGCGGCGGAGGAATGGACTGCGGGGGCGATCACTTTTTCGGTGCGCTCTGAAAGGTGGTTCGTTCGATGGACCATTCGCCGGGAGCCCGGACGGCGACCGCGCCACGCGTGGAATTACCGTTTTCTTCGAGCAGATCCTGCAGCGGGTTCCCGCTGGCGCCGCGCGATCCGGCTCCTCTGGTGGACTGAACGCCTTCGAAGTCGAATATATCCGGATTCGGAATTGCTTCTTTGGTGGAAATCACGATGTAGGTATCGGTTCCCCATGGCTCGCCGATCTCCAGGTCATAGGGTTGGTCGAGCAGCCTGATCGAAGGCGTGGCGGTGGCGGTCGGCCTCTCATCCTTTTCCGCCCTGGGGAGATGATTGCCTTCATTGCCGCTGCCCAGTTGCGGAAACAGGAGGGTACCTTTTCCTTCCTGGCCGATGACGAACACATAGACCCAGCGGCGGGTCGCGGTGGTGTCTTTGTACTGCGGGTCGAGTTGCAGGTAGAGCTTGTACTGCTCGCCGCCATAGAGAACGGAGGCGCGAACGGAGGCATCGGACGCAGGCTTGCGAAGTACGAGCCGATAGGGAAACTCCGTCTGTCCGGGACGCCCGGAAAGCGTCAGCCAGGCGTGGACTTTGCCGATCCGAACGGCATATTCGGTCAGCGTGGCGCCGGCGTTTCCCGCTTTGCCGTCGACCCAATCGGTGCGAACGGGAAGAGGCGATGCCGGAATGGCCGCTTGCTTCGCACGCGGATTCGCGACCTCACGCGAGACAACACCGGCATCGGCCTGCAGCCACGCGTACTGAATCCCGGTGGCCGTCAGGTGGCCGTAGAGGCGGTAATCGGCGTTCTGCGATTCGGAGTCCTTTAGCCTTTGGATGCCGGGGTAGCGCGTTCCTTCACCGAGGGCGATCGCTGTGCTCATCGCAGGAGAGGGAGGCATGAGCACGAAGAGCCGCGCGTTGCCTGTCATCGCTTTCTTCACATCGGCCAGCGAAGGCGAGGGCCCGAGATCGGATGTTTTTACCGTGGCCCCTATGTGATCGAGTACCCAACCGTCCGAATTCCAGCGCAGAATGTCGGCGGGGCTCTCGAGCGTGGGGTCGTCGATCCAGTGCACCGACGGGTCGCTGCGCAACGGTGCGAGCCGGTCTGCCATTTGGAGGATCGTGTCGGCGCTTGCCGCCGGCGGAACGTAGACTCTCAGATTTGGTTCCTCCGGCGCTGCCCATTTTGTGACCTCAAAACGGTCGCCCACGGAAACCTGCGTGCCGGCGGGACTAACCCGGGCGGTCGCTTGCGAAAGGCCCGGCGAAGCGGTGACGGACAGCGTTGCGGCTTGCGATGAAGCGCCACTGGCAAGACGTTGCATTTCGGAACCGGCGTAAAGCCCGATCGCCTCGCCTCCCCGAACCACAACCTCGTCGCCGTGTACTTCCTTCACGATGACGCTAAACGGTTCCTGTCGGGCTGGCTGGCCGAACAGGTCCTTATCGCCGCGCGCCTGACCGCCGAGAACCGGAGTTTGCGTCAGGTTTGCCGCCTGCATGTAATTCCACATGCGCTCGAAGATGCGATCCATGCTGGCGTGCGGACCCTCTTCGCGGATGGCGCGTACCAGGGCCGTCGTCATGGCGCCGTGGGTTTCGTTCTGTTCGCCGATGAGTTCCAGGGCTTCCTGATTCTCCTGCGCGGCCGCGAGAGTGAGCACGCCGGCGTCTTCCGGATTGATTTCTTTGCCGGTCGCTTTATCGATCGGCGAAGGGTCGTCTATCAGGGGCTCGCCGAAACCGGCGGCATCGGCGCCGCCGCGAACGCCGGAGTTGGAACGGGACCTGCCGCGGCTGTTCGACGGTCCTCGCGTCAGAGAACCGCTGTGACAACTGTCGGCTATAAAGGTAACGACGACGCCTTTCTTTGCGGCGTCCCAGAGGACTTGCGAGAGCTCTTTGTCGCGGACATCCACCGCACCCTGCCATTGGTCCGAGGCCACGATGGTCTGGTCGAATTCATTGCGGGTGTTCGGATTCGCGCGCTTCAGCGCCGCGTTGCGAATGTAGTTTCCGTGCCCGGAGTAATAAACGAGGCGGATATCTCCGTTGGCCGCAGTTTCCACCAGCTCGCGCCGCAGAGTCGTCAGGATCTGGTCCGCGGTGGTTTTTTCGGGTGTGATGAGTTTGACGATATCGCCCGGCTGGAACCCGAAATCCGGGGCGAGGAGCAGCCCTTCCATGAGATTTACGTCGTTGATGGCTCCTTCGAGGTCGGGGTATGTCCAGTGGCGCACGTCACCGCTGGCGAGCGCTTTTCGCGACGGAGATTTCTTCGGCGGGTCGGCCGAGACCTGTCCGGCGGGAGGGTTGTATTGATTGATTCCGATCAGGACGGCGCGGCGCGTGGCGCCTGGGCAGAGGCCCGCGAGGCCGGACAGAACGGCAATCCATAGAATCGGAAAACGGTAAACGCCATACATCCGGAATCTCCTGGCCGCCACGCGATATGGGCCAATCATAAAAGCGATATGGGCCAATCATAAAGCGATGTGCGCCAATCATAAAGCGATGTGCGCCAATAATAACACGGTTCCGACCGGTGTGTTACCGTCAGGAACCGGGCTGACTATACAGGTCCCGGGCCGTGATTTCCGTGGGGAGAACCACACAACGAACGCTGCTGGCTCTGGGCTTTTGCCTGGCAATCGCGGCTACATTTTTCTTCGCGTTTCGTGCCGGGCATACCGCGCGCCATATAAGGGGGCAGAATGAACCCATCCAGGCATGGATGAGCGTGCCGTTTGTGGCGCATACTCGCCATGTGCGTGAAGCGTCGTTGTTTCAGGCGATCCACGTGCGGCCCGACCCACGCGATCACCGCCCGCTCCGCGACATCGCGCGAGCAGAGAATTTGCCGGTTGGCGAGTTGATACGCGAACTGGATCAGGCGATCACCCAGTCCGCTGCAGGCGAGTCTCCCGCGGGCGAACCAAAGCGATGAACGATCAGGTTCTCGCCGCGCTGGGGCGCTATGGTCTTCCCGCCCTGTTCATTGTGGTCGCCATCGCGGCGATCGGCGTTCCTTTGCCGGTGACTCTGCTGCTGATTGTCACCGGCTCGCTGGCGGCGCAGGGAACGATCGATATCTGGTGGGCCATTGCCGTGGCCACGGTGGCTGCCAGCGCGGGCGATCAGATCGGCTATGCGATCGGACGCTGGGGTGGCAAAGAGCTGGTGCTTCGGCTTGCCGGAGCGCTCGGCAAAGCGGACGGGCTCAAACACCTGGAGGGCAAAGCGACTAAGCTGGGCGGGCCCGGAATCTTTTTCAGTCGCTGGCTGGTAACGCCGCTTGGCCCGTGGGTCAACTTTGCCAGTGGCATTGCGAACTACTCCTGGCTGCGGTTCAGCGTTTGGGACTTGCTGGGCGAAGCGCTGGGCGCCGCGCTTTACATCTGCCTCGGACTGGCATTCAGCGACCGCGTCCAGGCAGTTGCCGACGTGCTTGGCAATCTGACCTGGGCCGCGGTTGGCGTTCTAATCGCCACATTACTGGGCTGGAAGCTGTTCTCCCGTGCCCGATAGCTTCGTCAGAACGTGAACTTGGCGGACAGTTGTAGCTGCCGCGCCCCGTAGAGTCCGTTGGTGGACGACGAAGCCGTGGGCGCCATGAAGGTCGGGCTGGGGACCAGACAGCCGTTCGCACCAGCCGCGACAGCGCTGGTGCAGGCTCCCGATCCAGCGTTAACATAGTTAAACGCCGTGGTATTGACGCTGCTGATGTTAGTGTGATTGAGGATATTGAACGCTTCACCGAGCATTTGCAGGTGAAGTTTTTCCGTCAGCCGGAATTCCCGCATGATGCGAAAATCCACATTGTTCAGCCGGTGACCGAAGTAGACATTGCGGCCCTCAAAGAGCGGGCGGCCACCGGTGGTACCACCGGTGTTCGTTGTGGTGCCTCCGGTGAGACCGGAGTCCGCACCGCCGCCGGGGAAGCCGTTGATGGTGGCGAATAGCGGCTGCGGGCTGGCGAACGTCATGACGCTGGAGAGCGCGTAGCCATGCAGGACCGCGTGCAGGAATTTGTTATTCATTTTGCCGAACATCAGCGGCGTATAGACCAGGCTTGCGACAAAGCGGTGCCGCTGATCCAGATCGGACAGGGAATTTTCCCGCTTCTGGTTGAGAGGATCGACGGGAGGATCCGTGCCGAAGAACGTTCCGTTCGCGCCGGACACGGCGCCGTCGTCAATGGACTTGCTGTAGGTGTAGTTGATCAGCGCTTCGAGGCCGTGACTCATGGGCTTGTGAATAGTGAGAACTCCGCCGTTGTACCAGGAATTCACTACGCTCTGACCGACCAGAATAATGCCGGTAGAGGGATTGATCCGGTTAGCCGCCGTATACCAGGGTTCCACGTCGGTATCGACGACGTTGCCCGTTGAATTCAGCACCTGATAGGTGTGGGTAGCGGTGGTTGGTCCGAGATTTCCATCGACGAAAACGGGAAGATGCAGGCCACGGCTGAAGATATAGCTCGCCGATATGCTCATGTTTCCCGGCAGCTGCTTTTCGACGGCGAACTCACCTTCGTGGACCAGCGGGTTGACAAAATCCTGCGTGACTCCATGGGCCAGCTGCGTGCCGGCGGGAGGCGAAAAAGTGGTGATCTGGGGCGTGAGGGCGCCCGGAAACGGAGCCGTCGGAGCCCCGCCCGGAGGGGTGAAGATCACGTTCGGGAAAGTGAGCGCCGGGCATGTGGACGGCACGCAATTGAAAGTCTGCTGGAAAACGCCATTTTCGACACGCACCGCATACCAGGTGCTGTTGGAGGTCTTCGCGTAGAACATTCCGTAGCCCGCCCGCACCACAGTACCCTTGACGGGCTCCCAGGCGAGGCCGATACGCGGTCCGAAGTTATTCGAATCGGTGTTGATTTTCGAGGTGTACGCGGACGTCAGAGGGGTGGAGGTGTTGGGAATCGGCGGCTGAGGAATGAGCTGGATTTCATAACGGGCACCGAGGTTGAGCGTCAGATTCGTGCGAACCTTCCAGGTGTCTTCGATGAAACCCGCATAATCGTTATCGTAGAAATCGTCTTTGCCCACGTGAGTAATGGGATCGGTTACCTGCGCGAAAGAGGAGTAGTGTCTTCCGGTAAGGCCGTCGCCGGCATTGGCGCCGAAGACGTCTTCCACCCAATTGTTGAACGAGGTGTAACTGTAAACACCGCCACCCTGGAACAGATTGACCAGGACTTCGTGGATGGCGTTGGCGTCATAGCCGAATTTGAACTGGTGTTTGCCTTTCGACCAGGAGAGCGTGTCAGCCAGCTGAAGGCGGTGTTCATCCGGGAAGGCGGGGCGCGGGAGCGCGTTCGGCAGACCGTAGCCTGTCACGTTGGTAACGCTGACGCTCGGCCCCGTACCGTTGGCGCCGATAATCTCATTATCGAGACCCCATTGAAACCGGAGGTTATTGACAAGCGAGCTGCTGAAGGTGGAATCCCAGTTGCCGACGAAGATGCGGGTGTGAGTAACCGCGGTACCGTTTGCCGAGAGCGAACTGTTGTTGATTGTAGTGTTGGCGTTGTAGGAATCCGGAGCGTGGTAGTCGTCAAAATCGAACGCGGCGCTCAGGTGATTCATGGCGCTCAGCTGGTAATCCAGCTTGCCGAAGGCGACATCGCCGTTACCGTGGCGAGGATACGACCCGAGATTGCCGCGCAAAAAGGCATTGGCTTCCGCGCACTGCGTGGCGTTGATGATGGCCGGGCAGGTGAGATTGGGGCTCGCCGCAGTGGGAAAAGCGGTACTCGTATAACTCACGGGGAATACTTTACGCGAGCCGTCATACGTGAAAAAGTAAAACAGTTTGTCTTTGATGGCGGCTCCGCCCACGCTGCCGCCGAACTGCTGCTGCTGGTGGACGCCCTGAGTGAAAATCCCCGCGGCCTTGTTGATGGGATCGAGCGCGTTGAGCGAAGGATAGCGGAGGTAGTAGAAGAGATCGCCATGCAGCAGGTTGGTGCCGGACTTGGTCACAGCGTTGACAACGCCACCGGCTGCCTGCCCGAACTCGGCGCTATAGTTGCTCGCGCTGACCTGAAACTCCTGAATGGAATCGATACTGTAGGTGTAGGGAACGGTGGAGCGGCCGCGGGCTTCCGAGAAAAATGCCTGGTTATTGTTGGCGCCATCGACGGCATTGTTGTTGTAAAGACCGGAAATACCGCGATAGGAAACGAGACCGCCATCGGTTGTCACGCCGGGCGTCAGCAGCACGAAATTATCCCAGCGGCGACCTACGATCGGCAGATTCTCCACCAGTTCCTGGCTGACTTCCTGGGAAACCTCGGTCTTGTCTGTATCCACAACAGGCGTTTCGCTGGTCACATTCACGGTCTGCGTGCCAGCCTGTACAGTCAGAGCGAAGTCGATTGTGATGGTGCGGCCCACTTCGAGGAGAATTCCGGTATGCTGCGCCTTCGCAAAACCGGTTTTGCCGGCGCTGACTTCGTAATGGCCCGTTTGCAAAAAGGCGGCAGTGTAAATGCCGGAATCGTTAGTCGTAAGGCTGCGATCTGCCGATGTGTCCGTGTTGTGAATCAGGATTGTGGCGCCGGGCACCACGGCTCCGGCCGGATCCGTCACTGTGCCGGCGATCTCTCCGCTGCCCGCCGTTTGCGCTAGTAAACCAACGGCGCTTAACGCCAACAGGGCCACGAAAGCAGCGCCTGCGCGAACGTGCGGCGTCAACGAATGAAATGGAAACTTTTTATGTTCTCTCACAATGATCTCCTCACAGCAGGATGCAGACAGAACTTTCCAAACGCTCGCCAACGTGGCAGCGCGCACAGATCCTCAAGGAATGAAGAAAAGCCCCGTTTTTTCAAAGTTAACAGACATGAAACCGTTTTGGAAGGAGAAACGTCAACGCGCCGTATCAAACTTTTTGATGGGGCAACGGCAATACAATCTATCGGCCGATGAGGTAGAATTCGGCATGGGATCGGCGACGGCTGCCTTCGGGTTTGTATTGAATGGCATTACCGTCGAGGAGACCGGAATCGCCCCGCACGTCACGCTTCTCGATTACATCAGAGATCGCGGACTTACAGGCGCGAAGGAAGGCTGCGCAGAGGGAGAATGCGGCGCCTGCGCGGTCCTGTTCGTCCAATCGGGAGGCGCTTCCGGGAAGACCCGTTCCGTTTACAGGCCCGTCAACAGCTGTCTGGTGCCGCTTCTGGCCGCATCCGGTTGTGAGGTGTATACGGTGGAGGCACTGGCGGAATCCGGCACGCCTTGCGAAGCGCAGCGCGCGATGGCCGAGCGCGGCGGATCTCAGTGCGGATACTGCACACCTGGCTTCGTGGTGAGCATGTTCGCGGAACAACTTTGCAGACGCGGCAACGCATTCGACGCCGATAGTCTGGGTGGTAATCTGTGCCGGTGCACGGGGTACAGGCCGATTCGCGATGCCATGCAGTCGCTCGGCAGCGCGCCGGATACTCCGCTGCGGCGCCGTCTGGAACTGCCTGCGCCGGCGGTTGCGCCAGTGCGCTACGAAGCCGCGGGAGGGCGGTTCTCACGGCCCTGCAGTCTGGCCGAATGCATGAGTCTTGCGGCCGAAAGTGGCACTTTCGTTGCGGGCAATACCGATCTTGGTGTGATGACGAACCTGCGGCATCGCCGTTTCGAGCACCTGATCAGCCTCGAAGGCGTTGCGGAATTGCGCGAGTTTCGCGATGCGCCGGACGCGGTGCAAATCGGCGCCGGATTCACGCTCACTGAGATTGGCGAACGCTGGACGACCGCGCCGCCTGCGCTTCGGGGCTGGCTGCGTTTGTTCGCCTCGCCGCTGATTCGAAACCGCGCCACGCTGGGCGGCAATCTCGCGACAGCGTCTCCTATTGGCGACGCCGCACCGCTGCTTCTCGCCCTCGACGCGGAACTGGTCATCGCCGGAGTGACGGGCGAGCGTAACATGCCGCTCCATTCGTTCTTTTTGGATTACCGGCAGACTGCTCTGTCGCCGGGTGAAGTGATCCGGTCGGTTCGAATCCCAAAGCCTTTCCCCGAGGAGGCGCGATTTTATAAAGTGGCTAAGCGCCGTGTCGACGACATCAGCACGGTGGCGGCAGGCATCGCCATCCGCACGGGTGAATCGGGCCAGATCGTTTCCGCGCGTATCGGTCTTGGCGGCGTCGCGGCCGTTCCGGTTCGTGCCGTAGAAGCGGAAGACGCCATCGTACGAGGCGATCTGGAAGACGCCAAAGAAATTCTTCGGCGCACGCTCGATCCCATGAGCGATCATCGCGGCTCCGCTCAGTACAGGCTGGCGATGGCGTGTAGTCTTCTGGACAAATTTTTCTCGGAGCGCCTATGAACATTGCCGGCCAGCCGCTCACTCACGAAAGCGCCCGCGAACACGTCACCGGCGACGCGCTCTATACCGACGACCTGGTGCGGCGGTTCCCGGGAATTCTTCATGCGTGGCCGGTGCTTTCGCCGCATGCTCATGCGTTTGTGGTGCGGCTCGATACGAGTGAGGCCATGCAGGAGCCGAGCGTTATTGCGACGCTGACAGCGGCCGATGTTCCGGGCGAAGGCGACTCCGGGTGCAATCGTCACGACGAACCGCTGTTCCCCGCCGAGGTGAATTATCATTTGCAGCCGGTCGCGTGGGTGCTGGGCGAAACGCTTGAAGCCGCGCGTCTGGGCGCGGCTCGCGTGAAGGTGGAGTATCGGCCGCTCACTCCTGTGTTGACTATCGAAGAGGCTATAGCGGCGGCGAGTTTCCACTCCGGGCCGTTTCAAATCCGGCGTGCGGATGCGGCCGACGCCATTGCGCGCAGCCCGCATCGGGTTAGCGGCGAGCTTGCCATTGGCGGCCAGGAACATTTCTATCTGGAAACGCAGTGCGCCATCGCACGCCTGGATGAAACCGGCGAGACGATGGTGGATTCCTCCACGCAGCATCCGGCCGAAACGCAGGAAATCGTAGCGCGCGTGCTGGGGATTGCACGCCACCGGGTGACAGTGCAGTGCCTGCGGATGGGCGGCGCGTTCGGCGGCAAAGAGGTACAGGCGAACCCCTGGGCTGCGATTGCGGCGCTCGGAACGTGGAAGACGAAACGACCGGTTCGTGTTCGGCTGCCTCGCCATCTCGATATGGCCCTGACGGGGAAGCGGCATCCGTTTCTGGCGAAGTTCGCGGCTGGTTTCGACGACGAGGGTGTGCTGCGCGGCGTGGAAATGAAGCTTTATTCCGATGGCGGCTGGAGCCTGGATCTTTCCGACCCCGTGCTCTGGCGCGCGTTATTCCATTGCGACAACGCTTACCTGATTCCGGCTCTCGACGCCGAGGGCTGGGTTTGCAAGACGCATAAGACATCGCAGACTGCCTTCCGCGGGTTCGGCGGGCCACAGGGAATGATTGTCATCGAAGATATTCTGGATCGCGTGGCGCGCACGCTGGAACTGCCGCCGCATGTGGTGCGCGAGCGTAATTTCTATTGCGAAGGAGATTCCACGCACTACGGCCAGCCGGTGAAAGACGCGGCGCGGATTCCGGGAATCTGGAACGAGCTGAAGCGATCCAGCGATTTCGACCGGAGGCTCAGCGCCATCGCGCAGTTTAACGCCGCAAGCATACATTCGAAACGCGGCATCGCCATCACTCCGGCGAAATTCGGCATTTCTTTTACCGCGACGTTTTTCAATCAGGCCGGCGCGCTGGTTCTGATGTATCGCGATGGCAGCGTGCAGGTGAATCACGGCGGCACCGAAATGGGGCAGGGCCTGCATACCAAGATCCGGCAGATCGCCGCGCAAAGTCTGGGGATAACGTTCGATGCCGTTCGGGTTATGCCGACGCGCACCGATAAGATCCCGAACACGTCCGCGACAGCCGCTTCCGCCGGTACCGATTTAAACGGCGCGGCGGTTCTGGATGCCTGCCGGCAGATTCAGGCGCGGCTGATTCCCGTGGCGGCGAAACTGCTTGGGTGCGAAGAAGCATCGGTACGATTTGAAAAAGGCCGGGTCTTCAGCGCGGGCTCTATCGGGAGCGACGACAGTATCGAACTCGCGAAAGTGGTTGACGCCGCCTATCGCAGCCGTATCCCGCTCTTCGCTCACGGCTACTACCGGACGCCTGAAATCCATTTCGATCCGAAGACCGCGACAGGCAAACCTTTCCACTACTTCGCGTATGGCGCGGCGGTGAGTGAAGTGGAAATCGACGGCTTTACCGGGGAGCATCGCATCCTGCGCGCGGATCTTTTACAGGATGTGGGCGATTCTCTTTCGCCGCTGGTGGATCTTGGACAGATTGAAGGCGGCTTCATGCAGGGGATTGGATGGCTCACGGTGGAGGAGCTTCTTTGGGATGCGCAGGGCAGGCTCGCCACGGCGGGCGCATCCACTTACAAGCTCCCCTCGTGGCCGGAAATGCCGGAAGTTTTCAACGTGGCATTTCTGGAGCGAGCCGCTGAGCCTGGCGTTGTCTTTGGCAGCAAAGCCGTCGGCGAGCCCCCGCTCATGCTGGCGTTTTCGGTGCGCGAGGCTCTTCGTGCCGCGATCGCGGCGTTCGGCTGGTCAGACGGGCGTTCGTGCGTTGTTGCGCTCGATAGCCCTGCCACGCCGGAACGAATTTACTGGGCCGTGGAAAGCGCACGAAGTTTCAGCCAGGCCTCCGTTGCCCCGGCCGCGGGGGCCATTCACGGGTGAGAATTCCGCTGGCCTCTCATGACGGGCGAGACGAGGGGAGTATCGGAGAGGCGCTGACACAGGACCATGCCGTTGTCGATCGACGAAATTAACCATTTTGCGCAGGGGCAATTCATCGAATGCCTGGGCTGGGTCTTCGAACATTCGCCGTGGGTTGCGGAACGGGCGTGGCGTCGGCGTCCGTTTGCTTCGTGTGCGCAATTGAACGAGGCGATGGATACGGAAGTAGCGGCCGCGCCGGTGGAAGAGCAACTCGCGCTGCTACGCGCCCATCCGGATCTGGGCACGCGCGCGAAGATCAGCCCGAGTTCGGCCGATGAGCAGGCAGGCGCGGGGCTTGACCGGCTGACCGGCGACGAGTATGCGCGCCTGATCGAGCTGAACGGCGCGTATCGTGTGAAATTCGGATTTCCGTTTCTCTACGCGGTGAAAGGCAGCGATAAATTCGCTATCCTCGAAGCTCTGGAGCGGAGACTGGGCTCGCCACCGGATCGTGAATTTGCGGAAGCGCTGGAGCAGGTTTATCGGATCGCACGTTTTCGGCTCGAAGGCATCGTCAGAGAGTAAGGCCAAAGAGTAAGGAGATATATGCATCAATTCGCCAGCGGATGGAAAAGGAGTTACTACGGGAAAGGCGATGTGACGGTCTATCGTCTGCATCGCGACCCGGGCGAGGGCGCCGTTTTCGGAGCCAATGTGCTGATACTGATTTACGGCGACGCCTTCTGGCCCACTTATACCGAGGGCGACAACTCCAGTCTGGTGGCCACCGATTCCATGAAGAATTTCATCCAGCGCGAGACCATGAATTTTACCGGCAACGATCTGGAATCTTACTGCCGGTTTATCGCGGAGAAGTTTATGAACACATATCCACAGGCCGAAGGAGCGCAGGTCACGGCGAATGAACTTCCGTATGCGCCCCTCAGCGATGCGTCGGTTGCGTTTGCGCCGGTGGGCACGGAACGCGCGTGGTCGCGGATCGAAACCACGCGACAGGGCGTTGCCGAACAGCGCTCCGGCATCGGCGGATTTCGCTTGCTGCGCCTGAATGGCAGCGCCTTTCGGGGCTTCGTGCGCGACCAGTACACTACGCTACCCGACATTGCCAATCGTCCGCTCCACATGTGGCTCGATCTCGACTGGGCTGGGGCCGATTCGATCGCGAATCAGGTACGCGCGCTGGTGCACGAAGTTTTTAACGGATTCGAATCCGGCAGTATCCAGCAGATCATCTATCAGATCGGAACCAGGATGCTGGCCGAAATTCCCTCCATTACCGAAGTGAAGCTGGAAGCGAATAATCGCACGTGGGATACCATCCAGGAACAGGGTGACTCGATTGGCGTGTATACCGATGCGCGTCCTCCTTACGGATGCCTGGGCCTGTGCCTGAAGAGATAAATGGATGGGGCGCATTTCAACTCACGTTCTCGATATCGCAAGAGGAGCGCCGGCGGCAGGAATCGCCGTTGAATTGCGCGCCGCCGGCGAACTGCTCCATGCGTGCAGGACAAATTCCGACGGCCGTACGGACGCGCCCATGCTGATTGCAGAGCGCATTCCGGCCGGACCATATGAACTGGTCTTCCATGTTGAAGACTATCTTCGCGCGGAACGGCCCGGCCAGCGGCCATTTTACGACCGCATCACTATACGATTCGTGGTGAGCGAAGAGACCGGGCACTATCACGTGCCGCTGCTGCTGGCCGCTCACGGCTACAGCACGTACCGGGGATCATGAGCGACCTCGCGAACAAGGCGATCCGGATTTGCCGCGAGCTCGCGCTCTGCACGGAGGAGCCTGGGCGCACCACGCGCACTTTCCTCTCGCCGCCTATGCACGATGTCCATCGCCTGCTCGGCGAATGGATGCGACAGGCTGGCATGGAGGTTTCCGTGGATCCGGCCGGCAACCTGCGCGGCGTGCGGCTGGAAAAGGGAGCTTCCGGCAAGAGGCTGGTCATCGCTTCACATCTCGATACTGTGCCCGACGCGGGAGCCTTCGACGGAATTCTCGGCGTGGTGCTGGGCGTCGCGCTGGTGGAGGCGATGAACGGGGCCGGCCCCACCATCGAAGTCATCGGTTTTTCCGAAGAAGAAGGAGTGCGGTTTGGTATTCCATTCATTGGAAGCCGCGCGGTTGTCGGCACGCTGGATGAGGGCGTGCTTACGCCTGCTGTTCTCGATGCCATCCGCGCATTCGGATCAGATCCGGCCCGTTTACGTGCGGCGCACCTTTCGCCCGACACTACCGCCTGCATCGAATTCCATATCGAACAGGGGCCCGTGCTGGAGAGTCTCGGCCTTCCGCTTGGCATCGTCGATGGAATTGTTGGGCAGAGTCGCCTGAGTCTCACATTCCGGGGGAGGGCCAATCACGCAGGAACTACGCCGATGCTTCTGCGCAGGGACGCTGTCGCCGCAGCTGCGGAATGGATCAGCCACGTGGAAAAAGTGGCGTGCAGTGAGCGCGGTCTTGTGGCTACGATTGGTTCCATCGTGGTGGAACCCAATGCTTCGAACGTGATTTCGGGGCTCGCGCGAATCAGCCTCGACGTGCGGCACGCCTGCGACGAAACCCGTCATGACACCGTCGCCGGAATGCTTGCCGCGGCTGAACAGATCTGTGGCCGGCGGGGGATTACGCTCGAACACCAGCAGCGTCTCGACCAGCCCGCCGTGGCACTGGACGCGGGTCTGCGTGAGGCGCTGTCGCGTTCGGTGGAAGCATCCGGCTATCCGGTGCACCGCATGACGAGCGGCGCCGGTCACGACGCCATGATTCTCGCGGCGCACGTACCCACTGCGATGCTGTTTCTCAGAAGCCCTGGCGGAATCAGCCACCATCCGGATGAAGCCGTTATCTCTGCCGATGTGGAAGCGGCTATCCAGGTCGGTCTGGAGTTGATACGCCATGTCTGAAGCAGCGCCCGATCTGGTAATTCGCGGCGGTAACGTCGTCACCCCGCAAGGCGCGATGGATGCGGATATCGCCATTGGGGGCGAGTACATCAGCGCGGTTGGGGCCGGTCTTCGCAAAGGTAAAAGCGAGATCGACGCCACAGGGCTCACGATTCTGCCCGGCCTGATCGATATCCATCTGCATTTCAATGAACCCGGCCGCGCCGATTGGGAGGGCGCCGCGACCGGCAGCCGAGCGCTGGCTGCGGGCGGCGGCGCGCTGTTCTTCGATATGCCGCTGAATTCGTCGCCATGCACCACCAACGCGCGAAACTTCGACCTGAAACGCGCGGCGCTGGAAGCGGCATCGATTACAGATTTCGCGCTGTGGGGCGGCCTGGTGCCGGGCAACTCCGGCGAACTCGCCGAACTGGCGGATCGCGGCGTGGTCGGCTTCAAGGCCTTCCTGTGCGATTCCGGATTAGCGGAGTTTCCCCGCGCCGACGATCTGACTCTCTACGAAGGCATGAAGGAAGCTGCGCGACTCGGCCTCCCCGTTGCGGTGCATGCCGAGAGCGAAGAGATCACTACCCGACTGGCCCGGCGCATCATCGATTCCGGCCGCCACGATATTGCGGCCTTTCTGGAATCGCGGCCGGTGCTGGCCGAAGTGGAGGCTATCGCCAGGGCCGGACTTCTTGCGCGCGAAGCCGGCTGCAAGCTGCATATCGTGCACATCAGTTCCGGCAAAGGCGTCGCGGCTTCGCTCGAAGCACGTTCGCTCGGCACAGATATTTCGATCGAAACCTGCCCGCACTACCTGCTCTTCACAGAGGACGATTTGCTGCGCATTGGCGCTATCGCGAAATGCACGCCGCCACTGCGCAACAACTCCGAACGCGATGCGCTTCGGGCGTCTCTCCTGTGCGGTGAAATAGATATGGTTGGCTCAGACCACTCGCCGTGTCCGCCGGAAATGAAAGAGCGCGAGAGCTTTTTCGAGATCTGGGGCGGGATCGCCGGCGTGCAGTGGACGCTGCCCGCGCTGATCGATCTGGGAACGGATCTTCCGCGTCTCGCGAGGCTCACGGCTACACATGGAGCCCGTCGCTTCGGCATGGAACGCCGGGGCGTCGTCGAAGCAGGCTCGTATGCCGATCTCGCGCTCATCGATCTGAGTGGCTCGCAGATGGTTCGTGAGGAATCGCTTTTCCAGAGGCATCGCAACACGCCATATCTCGGCATGAATCTGCGCGGCGTGGTGCGGAAAACGGTGCGGCGAGGCGACGTGATTTACTCTGATGGAACGATTACCGCGGAGACTCCAGGAATCTTAGTGAAGCCCGCAAGGAATGGGAATGCAACATCTGGGACACACGCGTAGCAGCTACCAGCGCGACCATCTGATCCACACGCCCGACACGTTTGTGCGCGCGCCACTGCCGGGCATGCGCAACGCCACCGCGGTTGTGCACGCGGGGCCGGCCATGGGCGCCGGTTTCACGCAATACACCGTGGAACTGGAGCCTGAGGGCAGCTTTCATCTGGGGCAGGCGCAGAGCTTCGTCTACGTTCTGGATGGCGGCGTTACTTGCGGAGAAACATCGCTGACGCCAGGCCACTACGCCTGGCTGCCTCCGGACCGCGGTGTGCGCGTCACTGCAACGAAAGCGTCGCGAGTCGCCGTTATCGAGAAGCCCCACTCCGCGTGGAACGGAGTTGTTCCCGGGTCCGTAACCGGCGACGAGCGTCTCATCGCCCCAAAACCTCTGTTGGGCGACGAAAGCGTCGCGGTGCGCACATTACTCCCGGAGGACCCGGCGTTCGATTGCGCGGTCAACACCATAACCTTCCAGCCGGGCGCCACCTTGCCCATGGTGGAAGTTCACATCATGGAACACGGTCTTCTCATGCTCGAAGGCGAGGGCATTTACCGGCTTGGCGATCGTTGGTATCAGGCTGCCGCGGGCGATTTTATCTGGATGGCGCCCTATTGCCCTCAATGGTTCGGGGCGTTAGGCAAAGTGCCGGCAAAATATCTCATCTACAAGGACTGGAACCGGCATCCACTCAAATGAATACGACCATCGACACCGCGCGTCTCACGCAGGAACTGGAAACCCTCTCGACTTTTTCCGATGTGCCCGCTCCGGCGGTAACCCGCATCGTTTTTTCCGAACTGGATTTGCGCGCGCGGGCCTGGCTGAAACAACTTTATTCGGACGCCGGTCTCGAAGTGCGCGAAGACGCCATCGGCAACACGTTCGCACGCTGGCGGGGCAGCGACGCCAAACTGCCCGCCGTGGGTACAGGATCCCATACGGACGCTATTCCGCACTCCGGCCGTTATGACGGCACCGTCGGGGTTCTCGGTGGCCTGGAGGCTATTCGCGCGCTGCAGCGCAGCGGCTTCACGCCGCGCCGGTCGATCGAGCTTCTCATGTTTACTTCCGAAGAGCCGACTCGATTTGGCATTGGCTGTCTTGGCAGCCGGTTGCTGTCGGGCTCGCTCGATCCCGCCACTGCGGCCGCTTTTCACGACCCCGAAGGCAAGAGTCTCGATGAGGTTCGCGCGGCTGCAGGATTCCAGGGATCGCTCGAAAGCGTGGCGCTGAAGCCCGGATATTACTCCGCCTTCGTCGAGCTCCATATCGAACAGGGGCCGCTACTCGAACGCCGCCAGGTTCCAATCGGCATTGTTACCGCCATTGCGGCGCCGGCCAGTCTGAACATCATAATCGAAGGCCAGGGTGGCCATGCTGGTGGGGTAACGATGCCGGACCGTCACGATGCCTTCCTCGCCGCGGCCGAAATCGCGCTGGCTCTTGAGGCCGCTGCGCGTTCAACCGGAGCTATCGACAGCGTTGCAACCACCGGTGAGTGCGAGGTTTTTCCCGGCGGGGTCAACAGCATTCCGAGCCGTGTGCGCCTCAGCGCCGACATTCGCGATATCGATCTGCAGCGCAGAGATGGCATGCTGGCCAGCCTGGAGCGCGCCTGCCGCGAGGTTTCGGCACGCCGCGGTGTCGTCACAAAAATTCGAACGATCAACAGAGATGCTCCGGCCACCTGCGATCCCACGATTGTCGAGACCGTCGCCGCGGCGTGTGAGAAGCATGGACTGGCGTTCGACAAGATGGTGAGCCGCGCTTATCACGATTCTTCATTCATCTCGCAGATCTGCCCGACCTGCATGGTCTTTATCCCCTGCCGCGCGGGAGTGAGCCACCGGCCGGAGGAATACTCCGATCCCGAAGCGATTTCCCGGGGAACTCTGGTGCTGGCCGAAGCGCTGGCGCAGCTGGCGCGCTGAAAAACATTCTGCGATGTTAGCCTGACTTCGTGGAACTCATGAACTGGTCGCGGCTGATCAGCACTGCGCGCGCGGGTGGTTCCGACCATCCCTCTACCGACCGCACGGAATTCGAAGACGATCTGGGCCGCGTTGTTTTCAGCACGCCCGTGCGCCGGCTTCAGGATAAGACGCACGTGTTCCCGCTGGAGGCGCACGATTCGGTTCGCACGCGTCTGACGCACTCTCTGGAGGTCAGCAGCGTGGCGCGGGATCTGTCGCAGGCGGCTTGCAGGCGGCTTTCCGGGCGGATTCCGCCACAGTATTCCCCTGCTATCTCGACCATCGCCGCGGCCTGTGCGCTGCTGCACGATATCGGCAATCCGCCGTTTGGCCACGCCGGCGAAAAGGCGATTCAGGATTGGTTCGTGCGCAAGCTGACGGAAGATCGGGAACTGGCCGCCGTCTTCACAGCTCCCGGCAATGCGTCGCTATCGAGCCCGGTTTTTCTCCCTGCCGCCCAGGATTTCATTCAGTTCGATGGCAATGCGCAGATGGTGCGTCTGGCCACGCGCCTCCAGGTGGTCAGTGAGCCAAACGGTTTGAACCTGACGTTTGGCACCTTATCGGCCGCGTGTAAGTATGTGGTTGCGTGCCGCGATACCCTGCCCGATTGCCACGAGCGATCGAAACCGGGCTTCTTCGAAACGGAGCGTGAACTGATCTGCCGCATTCAGAGCGAGACCGGAACCGGCATCGCGCGCAACCCTATCACCTATCTGGTGGAGGCGGCCGACGACATCGTCAACGTCTGTATCGACCTTGAGGATGGCGTGCGCAAGAGAGTCTTTCGCTGGCAGGAAATGATTGAAGAACTGGAGCGACATGGTGCGGGTGGCGAGGCCAGTGCACTGAAGAAAGAAGCTCAATCCCGGGCCGGCATAACGGGACTGGCCGGCTATGGAGCGGGCGATGTATTCGCGCAGGCGTTTCGTGCCGTTCTGATGGCGCGGCTGATTCCCGCGGCGCTGGACGAATTCGAATCGTCGTATGAGGCCATCATGAGCGGCCAGTACGGTTATGAGCTGGTAGGCCGGTCAAGGCTCAACGGTCTGTACGTTGCCTGCAAGCGCGTGGTGAAGCAGCACATTTTCAGTTCCCCGGAAGTGCTGCGGCTGGAGATTATGGGCCGGAAAGTCATACATGGTCTGCTGGATCTTTACTGGGAAGGCGTCATGCCCGAGGTGCGCGAGGAGAAGGGCTTCAGCAACAAGCTCTATGCCATCCTCTCGGATAATTACCGGAATGCCTTCGAGCAGGATTTGACGAAGGAGTTTCCCGGGATCGATCCGCTTGCGCTGCGGCACTATCTGAAGCTACGGCTCGTTTGCGATCAGGTGGCAGGTATGACGGATGCCTACGCGGTGAGTCAGCACAGGCTTCTGGCCAATTCGTGAGAGTGTCGAAATCGCAAGAGACGACGGCAGGTATCCCGGCGCCGACGAATTGGACGTATACTGGCACGTGCGTGCCTCGGTAAACGCGGCAGGGCAAACAGGATAAACATGAAGACGAGAATCCATCTTGCAGCAATGCTTCCACTGGCGCTCACGGTAATTGGCGCCACGCTGATAGTGGCAACCCCGGCAGTGGCGGCTCCGCCCCGGCCGCGGGGCCCGTGCGATATCTACGGCGCGGCGGGCGCGCCCTGCGCAGCAGCCCACAGCACCACGCGCGCGCTCTACGCATCCTACAAGGGGCCGCTCTATCAGGTCTTGCGCCAGTCGGACGGCAAGACTCTGAACATCGGCGTGGTGGAGCCTGTCGATTCGCCGGTCCCGGATGCGGGCGGATACGCCGACGCGGGCGCGCAGGACAAGTTCTGCGCCAACACCTACTGCTGGATCACTATCATCTACGATCAATCTCCCAGGCACAACGATCTCACCCAGGCGCCGCGCGGCGGATTCAGTGGCCCGGCCATGGGCGGATTTAACAATCTCCCGATTGCCGACATGGCGCCGATTACGATCATGGGCCACAAAGCCTATGGCGTGTTCATCGAGCCGGGCATGGGTCTCCGCCAGAACGACGTGAAGGGCACCGCGGTCGACGACCAGGCCGAGGGGCAGTACTGGGTGATTAACGGCAAACACTACAACTCCGGCTGCTGCTTCGATTACGGCAACGCGGAGATCGACAGCCGCGACGACGACAACGGCACCATGGAAACCACCTACTACGGCAATGCCACCAGCTGGTATCACGGAAACCAGCCCGGCCCGTGGGTTATGACCGACCAGGAGAACAACCTGGTCGGTTGCGTGAACAAGGATGCAACGAAGCTCTGCGACAGCCTGCCGAACGTCACCTGGCAATTCGTTACCGGCATTGCCAAAGGCGAGCCGCATCACTGGACCTCCCTGGGCGGCGACGCGCAGCGGGGCGCTCTATCCGTCATGTTCGACGGCCCGCGCGTCAACGCAACTTATGATCCGATGCGCAAGCAGGGCGCAATCCTCCTCGGCAACGGCGGCGATAACAGCGTTGGCTCGCAGGGCACTTTCTATGAAGGCGCGATGACGGCTGCGGGCACTTTTCCGAAGGACGCCACCGACCAACTGGTGCAGGCCAATGTACTGGCTGCCCGGTACGACGTGCCGCGACTGAGCCTGGCGCAGGGACTCCAGACGTTCTCACCGGGGTCCTCGCAGGACACCACCGTGACGTTTACGAACACCACGGGAGCGCCTGCGACGGGCGTTCAGTTGAGCATTTCCGCGCCCCGGCAGTGGACCGCATTCGTTGCGGGTACCACCCAAATTTCGAAAACGTTCGCCGATCCGGTCGCACCAGGTGCCAGTGTGAGCGCCACGTTCAAAGTCACCTCGGGGCTGGCGGCATTCAACGGCGATCTGCCTGGCAGTGCTCGGTGGACCAGCGGCGGCAAGGCGCAATCCGAGACAGCCTCGGTGAAAGTGCGAAACGTCAGCCCGGTAAAGATCAACGAGTTTCGCGTCAGCGACGGTT
>Ga0302320_10001634_pt1 | contig 53761 bp, 43 predicted proteins | sample Bog_T0_3_FD_202130 | JGI IMG/M metagenome (GOLD analysis project Ga0302320, IMG submission 202130) | Peat permafrost microbial communities from Stordalen Mire near Abisko, Sweden - Bog_T0_3 | ecosystem: Environmental > Terrestrial > Soil > Wetlands > Peat | place: Sweden: Abisko, Stordalen Mire...
CCGGCAGTCCGCCAGATCCTCGCCGACCACTTCGGCGATCACCCCATCAACGAACAAAACCTCTCCGACTGGCGTCAGGGCGGCTACCAGGAATGGCTCCTCTGCCAAGACATCGCCGCCCAGGCCGCCCAACTCGCCGCCAGCCGCGAAGACCTCCAGGAACTCGCCCCGGGCCAATCCCCCGCCGAACTCCTCACCGCCGCCATCACCTTCCGGTCCAACGCCATCCTGGTCGGTCAACCCTCCGAACTGGACGACAAGGCCCTCATCCAGGTCCGCGCCCTGGGCCACCTCTGCCACGCCGTCGCCAAAGTCCTCCGGGGCGAACAAAACGCCGCCCGCCTCAAGATGGAAACCGAGCGCTGGGAACTCGAACGCGAGCGCATGCGCGCCGAAAACGTGCCGGTGTCAGTCCTGAATGGCGCTTAGTTAAGGCGTAAGTCATTGCAAATCAATGTGTTACGTGAACAGTCAGAGACAATCAGGACTCAGGGGCGCCATGCATGTTCGAGGGAAGCGACTGAGCCGATTCCGGCGCCATTCCAGCACCCTTGAACGGCGGCCTGTGTTTGCACACCAATATGTTATGAGCCATATTCCTTAATTAAGCGCCATCCGTGTCAGTCCTCACTATTGAAACAAACTTCATGTTCTGGTTTTTCATGCAACAGGTTGGAGACATAGGTCCAACTGCCCATGTGCAGTCGCCGCGCAATCCACTTCAGACTCATCGTCGTTCCACGGCGCAGCCGCCGCGCCAGCGATACTTTCACCTTATCCCCTTTGCGCATCCCCGGCAAATCCTCTTCTCTCAACCCTCCCCTTTGGAGTTCCTCCCTGATGATGCGACCGGCCTTTTCCTCCCCGCTTTCGCGGCGCTCGGCCCCGTAATGGCTGGCCCCGACGCGTTCCGCTGCCGCGGCCAGAAGTTCCTGCCGGAACTCCTCGCTGCCAAAGCACCAACTCCGCCTCACAGCGTCAAACTCTGCCCCGTTCTCCTGCCGTCGCCGCTCCATTTGTTGCGAAAACTCCCGCCGCCCAGCCGCGCTGTCGCGCCCTATGCCTTTTTCCGCCAGAAGCCGATCCACCCGCAGCCATTGGGGCCGTTGACCCGGCGGCTTCAGATACGCCGGGTAACTGCTCCAGGCAAACCCCTCCAGCGGGCTTGCGGTTGCGATCAGCCCGGCCCGCGCAGGATTCAAATGCACGTAGTCGCACACCGTCCGCAGGTATCCATCCCCGCTCCCGTCCACCGGCAAGGCCTTGTAGCGACCGGCAAACAGGTGCCCGCACAATTTGTGCCGGATGTTGAAGCGCATTGTATAGACGCCGAGCAACCACTTCATCCCGGCGACCAAGTTGCCTTGCGGCGTTTCGATGACCAGATGGAAGTGATTGCGCATCAGGCAGTAGGCGTGGACCTGCCATTCGGCCTTTTGACAGGCGTCCTCCAAAGTGGAGAGAAATGCCTTGCGATCCAGGTCATCCTTGAAAATGTCCTCCCGGCGGTCTCCACGATTGACGACGTGGTAAATCGCTCCCAGATACTCCATTCGCAGCTTGCGGGGCATTCAAAAAAAGCTGCCACCACCCAGCCAGCAGTGTCAATCCAAACAAGCAAGAAGTGTCAACAGTGAGGACTGACCCCTAAGTAGCAAGAAGTGTCAACAGTGAGGACTGACCCCTAAGTGGGTTCTCAAAAATGCAAAAATGAGCGGCGGATTGTGACAGGGCAAATCCCAGTCCATCCCGGAAAATCCCACTTTGGGCTTGCAATTTTGGCCCTGATGGCGGAAGATAGGCGCAGTGAGTTTGGGGAACAAACTCGCGGCAGAAAACGATTGACAACACGTGTGGTTAGTGAGATTGAACCAAGGTTGATTTTGCGGCGGGAAGCGAAATTGACTCAAGCGGTAGGGGAAACTGTCCGCTGATAATTGCAGAGTTGTTGTTGAGGCGAATGTATCTGAAATCAAACAAGAACGCGGTTGTGGCCCGCGCCATCGGCATGGAGCGGGGTGTATTTTGATCCCGGGCCGCCGGCGGGGATGACGGGAGCGGTTGTTTTTGATTATTCCGATGAATTTTTTTGAAACAGCCTGGTACTGCGCCAGGACGAAGCCCAAGCACGAGCACATAGCGGCGGCAAACGTGCAGAAGAAGCTGGGATTGGAAGTGTTTCATCCCCGGTTGCGCATGGAGCGCGCGACGCAGCGGGGAGTGATGCGTGTGGTGGAGTCACTGTTTCCCTGTTACATTTTTGTGCGGTGCCATTTGGCGGAGAGCATGGAGGGCATCAGGCACGCGACGGGGATCAGCAGTCTGGTGCATTTTGGGGAGCGAATACCGGCGGTGCCGGACGAGGCGATAGAGGAATTGCGGCAATGCTTTGAAGCGGAGGAGCCGATGGCGGTGAAGGACGGGCTGGCTGAGGGGACTGAGGTGATGATAGCGGAGGGGGCGTTTTTGGGTTATCCAGCGATGGTGGTTCGGGCGCTGCCAGCGGTGAGAAGGGTACAAATCCTGCTTGATTTCTTGGGTCGTCCAACTTTGGCGGAAGTGGATCGTAGTTCGTTAAAGCCAATGCATTACCGGATTGCTGATCGTCTGCCACTATTAGCGTCAACGTAGCCTGGAGGCTGTTGCCGCGAGCGTTGGAAGCAGTGCAACCGCATAAACAGTGGAAATTCAGGGAATTGAGAGGGAGTGTGATGTTGGCGTGGGAGCGACCAGGCCAGCACGTGCGGAGCTTTGCGTACGGCGGCGGGGATGGAAAGGCTAAATGCTAGAGGCTGAAAAGGGGCCACTGGCGGCGGACGCGGACTGTTGGAATCGGTTTGCGGATGAATTTTGACACGCGGATGTTAGTGCAGACCGTGCCGCTTGTTCACGCAGTTGAGCCTGCTGAACAGGATGGCACAGGAAGAAAGCAGGGCGGCTTTCTGAGAGCGCAAGGCGCTAAATCATATGAATTCTATCGGCAGCAAAGAACTGGCCCGGGAGAGAATTGACGTTGTCTCCGGGCACATTGCGCGCGGCGAAGTGCCGTCGTGGAAGCGGATTCTGGATTGCACGCTGGTGGTGATGAGTGCACCGGTTTGGCTGCCTGTGGGCTTGCTGATCGCGGTGTGGGTGAAACTGGTGTCTCCCGGTCCGGCGCTGTTCCGACAGGAGCGGATAGGGCACATGGGGGCGCGGTTTTTGTGTTTGAAGTTCCGCACGATGAAGTTGAACGCGGACACGACGGTTCACCGGGAGCATCTGAATCATCTGATGACCTCGAACCGGCCGATGAAGAAGTTGGACAGCACGGGGGATACGCGGCTGATACCGGGGGGATTATGGCTTCGGACGCTGGGAGTGGACGAGTTGCCGCAGATTATGAACGTCTTGCGCGGTGAAATGAGCCTGGTAGGGCCGCGGCCGACGACATGCTATGAATACGAGTTGTACCAGCCGAGTCATCGGCGGCGTTGCGAGACGCTGCCCGGTTTGACCGGGCTGTGGCAGGTGAATGGGAAGAACCGGACGACGTTTGAGAAGATGATGGAATTGGACCTGACCTATGTGGAGACCAAATCACTTTTTCTGGATCTCAAGATTTTGGCGAGCACGATTCCCGCGATTGTAGTTCAAGCATGTGATGTGTGCGCCGGGCGCAAAGCGGCGGCGAAGAAGGGCGAGGCAGCGGAGCTTGCGGCGCTGGGGATGGCGGCGCAGGCCGGGCACGGGACAGCATTGAGGGACGGGAGCCAGGGAATGGCGCCGGGGGAGATGATTGCCAGGGGGCATCGGAACGGCTCGCGGACGGTTCCGAGGCCGATGGATGGGTGACTCCCGAGGGTCGGGGAAAGAGAGAGTTTAGGGGAAGGGGATTGGTGCCGATAAGTGAAGAGGAGACACAACCGATGAGCAAAAAAACCAGAATTGGGGTGGCGGGGTGCGGCTATTGGGGGCCGAATCTGATGCGCAATTTCCGGTCACTGGCCGGGTGCCAGTTGACGACGATGTGCGAGATCAGCACGGAGCGGCTGAAGCATCTGAAACCGTTGTATCCAGAGGTAAAGGGGGAGACCAATTATGAGCGGATGCTTGGGGACGGGAACGTGGACGCGGTGGTGGTGGCGACATCGGTCAAGAATCATTATCCGATGGCGAAGGCGGCGCTGGAGGCAGGGAAACACACGCTGATCGAGAAGCCAATGGCGTCGTCGGCGGCGCAATGCGAGGAGTTGATAGACATAGCGGAGCGCAAGGGGTTGGTGCTGATGGTGGGGCATACGTTCCTGTATTCACCGGCGGTGACCAAGATAAAGGAGATACTGGACCGGGGCGATTTGGGGCAAATCCGCTACATCTGCGCGCGGCGATTGAACTTGGGCCTGTATCAGAAAGACATCAATGTGGCGTGGGACCTTGCGCCGCATGACATTTCGATCATTTTGCATTTATTGCAGGAATTTCCCGAGAGCGTGAATTGTTCCGGGAGCGCGCATGTGACGCCCGGGGTGGAGGATGTGACTTCGATGTGCCTGAGGTTCAGCAACGACCGGTCGGCGATCATCCACAGCAGTTGGCTGGACCCTCGCAAGGTGAGGGAGATGACGATCGTGGGGAGCAAGAGGATGGTGGTGTATGACGATGTGGCGCAGCAGGAGAAGATCCGGATATTTGACGCGCGAGTGGAGCGTCCGCCGCATTACGACACTTTTGCAGAATTTCATTATGCCTACCATTACGGGGACACCTACGCGCCATATTTGAAGCAGGAAGAGCCGCTGAAGTCCGAGTGCCAGCATTTTCTGGATTGCATTCAGGAATCCAAGAGGCCGCTGAGTTGCGGGGTGCGCGGGATGGAGTTGGTGAAGATTCTGGAGGCGTCCTCCGCTTCGCTGAGGCAGGGGGGAAGCCGGATTCCGTTTGTGCATGCCGAAGGGCCGCGATCTGTCCAGGCCGGCGCGCCACTTCCGGCAGCGTCGGCCAATGGAGACTCCAAAGTGGAGAAGAAGACCCCGCCCCCGACGGCCCGCCGCCGCCCGGTGCAACCGGTCGTCACTGTTTAGGGCCGCGCAAAAACAAGTTCCTTTCGATGGCCGTCGGCAAGCCGCATATGACTGAACCTCCGAGCTATCAGAGAATCGCGCCGGATGTGAAGCTGGGCAAGGGGGCGCGGATTTATGCGTTCACCAATTTGTATGGGTGCCGGATAGGGGATGAGAGCCGGATTGGGGCGTTTGTTGAGATACAAAAAGGGGCGAGCATCGGGGCGCGGTGCAAGGTTTCCAGCCACACATTTATATGCGAAGGGGTGGTGGTGGAGGATGATGTTTTTGTCGGGCACAACGTGACGTTTATCAACGATCTTTACCCGCGGGCCACGAATGGAGACGGGCAGCCGCAAACGGAGGCGGATTGGAAGTGCATCCCGACGCGGGTGAAGCGCGGGGCCTCGATCGGGTCGGGGGCGACGCTTTTGTGCGGGATCACGGTTGGCCGGGGGGCGATTGTGGGGGCCGGGAGCGTGGTGACGCGGGATGTGCCGGCGGATGCGGTGGTGGCGGGCAATCCGGCGCGAATCATCCGCATGCTGAAGGAAGGCGGGAAGAAGACGGCGGGACGTTCCGAGAAAAAAACGAGACGATGAAAGTACCATTTCTTGATCTGAAGGCACATCACGAGCCGATACGCGAGCAACTGGACGCGGCGATAGCGGAGGTCATTGACGCGGGGGCATTTGCGGGCGGACCGTATGTGGCGAAATTTGAGAAGGAGTTCGCGGATTTTTGCGGGATATCCCATGCGGTGGGGGTGGGTAACGGAACCGACGCGCTATGGTTTGCCCTGCTGGCGCTGGGGGTTGGGCCGCGGGATGAAGTGATTACGGTTCCGAGCACGTTCATGGCAACGGCGGAAGCGATCAGTTTTTGCGGGGCGCGTCCGGTATTTGTGGATATTGACGAGGCGACCTACACGATGGATCCCGGATTGCTGGAAAGAGCGATCACGCCGCGGACGAAGGCGATCATCCCGGTGCATCTTTTTGGGCAGTGCGCGGAGATGGACCCGATCCTCAAGATTGCGGGCGGGCGAGGGATTCCGGTGGTTGAGGATGCGTGTCAAGCGCACGGAGCGACTTACAAGGGGAGGAAGGCCGGGGCGATGGGCGCGGCCGGGTGTTTCAGTTTTTATCCCGGAAAGAATCTCGGGGCGCTGGGGGAGGCGGGAGCCATCGTGACGAACGACGGGGAGCTGGCGGAGAAGATGCGGGTTCTGCGCGATCACGGGCAGGACCGCAAGTATTACCATTCGCACATAGGCTGGAACGGGCGGATGGACGGGATTCAGGCGGCAGTGCTGAGCGTGAAGCTCAAACAATTGAATGTGTCGAATGTGCGCCGGCGTTCCCACGCGCTGCAGTACGAGCAGCTTTTGGGGGGGAATGAAGAGGTAATCCTTCCGGCGCAGGGCCGTGACAATGAGAGTGTGTATCATATTTATGCGGTGCGGGTGAAGGACCGGGACCAGGTGTTGCGGGCGATGGGGGAGCGGGGAATTTCTTGCGGTATACATTATCCGATTCCGGTGCATTTGCAGGAGGCGTACCGGTTTCTGGGACGGGGGCGGGGCAGTTATCCTGTGGCGGAACGGTGCGCCGGGGAATTTCTGTCGCTGCCGATGTATCCGGAATTGACGCTGGAACAAGTTCGCGCCGTGGCGGACGAATTGAAACTGTGCCTGAGCGCGGCCAAACCGCAGGCGGCTTGTGCGAAGTGATTGCCAATATTCAACGGGAAGCGATGGTGGCGCCGGCGCACGGGGGGTTGGAGGGGCCGGTGCTGGTCAACCCGCTTGAGACGCCGGGGTGGGATTCGCTATTGGCGACCCATCCTGAGGCGTGGTTTTTCCATGGAACGGCCTGGGCCGGGGTGCTGCGGGACACCTACGGGCATGTGCCGGTATTTGCGGCGCGATTCGCGGGAGGGCAACTGCGGAGTTTGCTGCCGCTGATGGAAGTGTCCAGTCCGTGGACCGGGCGGCGCGGAGTGTCGCTGCCGTTCACGGATTTTTGTTCTCCATTGAAGGCTGAGGGAGAGGAGGCCGGGGAGTTGTATGAAATGGCGCTGGCGGAAGGGCGGCGGCGGGGGTGGCGATATCTGGAGTGCAGGAGCAGCGATGAGGATTGGCCTGGCAGTTCGCCATCGCTGGTTTTTTATGGACATAAGCTGAATCTGGGGGCGGGCGAGGAAGCGCTGTTCGAGAACCTGGAGGGTTCCGTGCGACGGGGGATAAAGAAAGCCTGGTCGGCCGTGTTGCGCATCGAGATTGACAGCAGTCTGGCGGCGGTAGAGACCTACTACGGGCTGCATTGCCGGACGCGGAGGCGGCATGGATTGCCGCCGCAGCCTTTCAAGTTTTTTGCCAACATCCAGAAGCGGCTGCTTGAGCCGGGCCTGGGATTTGTGGTGACAGGGCTGTGCAAAGACAGGCCGGTGGCGGCGGCGATTTTTTTCCATCAAGGCCGGCAGGCGCTGTACAAGTTTGGGGCATCGGACAGTGATTACCAGCAATTGCGGCCGAATAATCTGGTTATTTGGGAAGGTATCCGGCATTGCGCGGCGCGGGGATGCGAGGGGTTGCATTTTGGGCGGACGGGGTTGGGCCATGAAGGGTTGCGGCGGTTCAAGCTGGGATTTGGGGCGCGGGAGGAGAAGATCAAGTGTTGCAAGTATGATTATCGGGCGGGGCGGTTTGTGACGGACACGGACGGAACGCAGGGGTGGTTCAACGGGGTGTTCAGGCGACTGCCGCTGCCGTTGCTGAGGCTGGCCGGAGAGATGTTGTATCGGCATGTTGCGTGAAGGCGACCGGGAAGGGAAGGAGGGATTAGGATTAAGATTGAGATTATGATTAAGAGAGAATACTCAAGAAGGGGAAATGCACCGCACGCGGGGCAGGGGGGAGATTGTATCTTGAGTGGTTTAAAGTAGATTAAAGGAAGTTATGAATCCAAAGCAGACAAACGGGGCGCCTCCGCCGGGGATGACCCTGGGGGATATCTACTACATCCTGTTCCGGAGGAAATGGGTGATAATTGTGTGCTCAATTTGCGGCTTTATCGCGGCCGGGATCACGCTGGCCACCTGGCAGCCGACCTATTCCTCGATGGCCGAGCTGTACATCAGCCGTATCACCGAATCCGGGGGCACGACGGACAAGGACCCTGATGTGGTAGTGACTCCGACAGGAAATCCGGCCAATGTGCTTGAATCGGAGGTGGAAATAATGAGGAGTTTGGACAACTTGAAGAAGGTGGCGAGGATCCTGACACCGGCGAAGATCATGGCCAAGTATGTCACGGGAACCAATGCCACCGAGGACCAGGCGGCGCAATTGATACAACAGAATCTGACGGTGCAGTCGCCGCAGCGCAGCCAGATCATAGTGGTGACCTACTCGAGCCGGGCTTCGGACATTGTGCAGCCGGTGCTGGAGCATGTGATCACCAATTACATAGAACGGCATGTGGATATACATAGACGACCGCCCGACGAGGATCTGGCGCGGGAGTACAATTTGCGGACGCAGGACCTGAAGGAGACGGAAGACAAGATAAGAGACTTGAAAACCAGCCTGGGGATTGTTGTGCCCATTCAACAAGAGGAGGAGGCCTTCAAACAGCAGCAGGGGCAGATCGAGCAGGAAAACCGGATGGCTGTGGCTGACTTGCGGGAAGACTTGGCGCGGGCCAATCGGCTGCGGAGCATGTTGCCGGCCACCAACCAGTCGCCGGCCACCAATGCCGCCGCCGCGCCCGTGGCAACCGCGCCTTCCGAAGAAGCCCAGCACGAGTATCAGGAAGCCAAGAGGCGATTAATGGAGCTTGAAAACAGGCTATCTACTCTGGAGCTCCAGTACACGACCAACAACTCGAAGGTTCAGACTAATTTGCTGGACATTGAAGTTGCCAGATCGAAAGTGAGGAAGCTGGAGGATGAGAACCCCGGCCTTCTGACGGCGTCGAAGGCAGCGGAGCAAACGGCGATCGGCGCCCCCCCAGCTTTTGACGCGGGGGCGTCCCTCCAAAGCGTGATGGTCCGGATTGAGGGGCTTGAGGCCAAGACCAATGAGTACGCGACGCTGCTGCGCATCTATCAGGATCGGGGCACCAATCTGAATCATTTGGAACAGGTGATGGGGGATTTGGAGAGGCTCAAGGCGATGCAAGAGGCTGAGCTCAACAAGGTTTCGATCTCGATGGAAGACACCAAAATAAAAGGTGCTGCGGAAAAGCACCGGGGGGAGAACATCACGGTCATTCAGAACCCGTCGCCTCCGGGGAGCGATTCCAGGAAGTCTAACAAGGTGGTGGGTGGCATTGCGGCGGGCGGGGTGGTGTCGGGATTGGTGCTGGCATTTTTATGGGAGATCCTGCTGGACCGCTCGCTCAGACGTCCGAAGGAAGTTGCTGAGAGACTGAAACTGCCCGTTTTTCTGAACATCCCGTACATGAAGAATGGGAAAGGGCGGATTAGCTTTTTGAATCCGGGCGGCAAGGTCAAAATGCTGTCTGGGGGTGGTCCGGGGGGAGATGCTCCATCGGGCAACGGAGCGGGGGAGGCGGCGGCAGTTGGTAACGGGCCACCGGCGCTGCGGGACGAAAATCACGCACTGCGGCCGTTTCATGAGACCTTGCGCGACCGGTTGGTGGCATATTTCGAGATGCTGAACCTGACGCACAAACCGAAATTGGTGGCGGTGACCAGTTGCACCGAGGGGGCGGGGGTGAGCACGATCGCTGCGGGCTTGGCGTGCTCACTTTCGGAAACGGGAGAAGGCAATGTGCTGCTGGTGGACATGAACGATGGAGACGGTGTGGCGCATCATTTCTACAAGGGCAAGCTGGCGATGGGATTGGACGACATATTGGAGAAAGAGAAGGCGAACCGGAAGGGGGCGCTGATGCAGGAGAATCTGTACGTGGTGACGGAAACCAACCACAGTGACAAGCTGCCCAGCGTGCTGCCCAAACGATTCGGGCATCTGGTGTCGCAGCTCAAGGCGAGCGATTATGATTACATTCTGCTTGACATGCCGCCGGTGACGGAGATTAGCATCACGCCGCGGCTGGCGCGGTTCATGGACACGATCCTGCTGGTGGTGGAATCGGAGAAGACAGACCGGGATGCGGCGCAACGCGCGGCGACGCTGCTGTCGGAAGGGCGGACCAACGTGGGGGTGGTGATCAACAAGAGCCGGTCCTACGTACCGCAGCGGCTGCACCACGAAGTTTGAGAAGGGGGACAAGTGGTCAGAGGTCGGATGGCAGAGGGGGGTGGTTTCAGCTTCTTAATCTTAATCCTAATCTTGCTCTTAAGCTCCATCGTTTGGAAATGAAGAGATTAAGATAAAGATTAGGATTAAGATTAAGGGAGGAGATCTCCAAACGGGTTTATTGCTTCAAGTTGTGACACGCAACAATCTCTATTACGTCATCAAGCCGCTGGTTCCGATGCCGGTGCGGCTGGCGTTGCGAGGGTGGCTGACGCGGCGGAAGCGGGAGCGATTTCGGGGGGAGTGGCCGATATTGGCTGGGTCGGAGCGTCGTCCCAAGGATTGGCCCGGCTGGCCTGGAGGCAAGAAATTCGCGTTTGTCCTGACGCATGATGTGGAGGGACCGGCCGGGGTGGCGAAGTGCCGGCAAATGATGGAGGTTGAAAAGAAGCACGGATTTCACTCGTCGTTTAATTTCATACCGGAAGGCGGGTACCGGGTCACGAGGGAATTCCGGGAGGAGGTGGCGCGCAACGGCTTTGAGGCCAGTTTGCATGATTTGTACCACAACGGGAGGCTTTACCTGAGCCGCGCCGAGTTTGCGAAGAACGCCGTGCGGATCAATCAGCATTTAAGGGATTGGGGCGCGCGGGGCTTCCGGTCGGGGTTCATGTTTCACAATCTGGAATGGCTGCAGGATCTGGAGATCGAGTATGACGCCTCGACGTTCGACACGGACCCCTTCGAGCCGCAGCCGGACGGAGCAGAGACGATATTTCCGTTTTGGTATCAGGACGGAGGGGGGCGCGGTTACGTGGAACTGCCGTACACCCTGCCGCAGGACTCGACGCTTTTCCTGCTTTTGCGTGAACGCACGCCATCGATTTGGATGGAAAAGACGGCTTGGATAGCCGATCACGGGGGGATGGCGTTGCTGAATGTCCATCCCGACTACGTGGATTTTGAGGGGACGCGGCTGCGGGTATCGCATTATCCGCTGGATTACTATGAGCGTTTTCTCAGGCATGTCGCGGAGACTTACCAAGGGGCCTTCTGGAACCCGCTGCCGATGGAAATGGCGGCGTGGTACAAACAGGATTGCGTCAAGCTCAACGGGAAGGAGGACAAGGCAAAGGCTTGCGCGGCGCATCCGGGGATTGTGGAATTCCGACACGGGGCAGCAGAAGCGGCAGAGCGGGAAAACATCTTCGCGGCATCCAATCCCAGTCAGGCCGCGGATTCGCGGCCACCGCGGCGTGCGGCCCGGCCAAAACGGGTCTGCATGATTGTGTATTCCGACTATGAAAAAGACAACCGGGTGATGCGGTATGCGGAAGAATTGGCGCGGCGTGGGGACAGCGTGGAGGTGCTGGCGTTGCGCGGCAACCGCGCGCCGGGCAGATCGAAGACGATCTGCGGGGTGCAGGTGTTTGGGATTCAGAGCCGGGCGCACAAAGACGAGAGGACGCGGAGTTCGTATCTGTGGCCCTTGCTTAAATTCTCATCGCAGGTTTGGGCGCTGGTAACGTGGCGGCATCTGAGGCGGCCTTACGATCTGGTGCATGTCCACAACATGCCGGACTTTCTGGTATTCACGGCGTGGTTTCCCAGACTGACCGGGGCGAAAGTGATATTGGACATACACGACATTGTGCCCGAGTTTTATGCAAGCAAGTTCGACGTTCCGGGGCATCAAACCGGGGTGAAGATGCTTAAGAGGATGGAACGGGCCGCGGCCCGGTTTTCCGATCATGTGATCATTTCCAACCATCTCTGGCGGGACAAGTTCGCGGCGCGGACGGGGACAGAGAGCAAGTGCTCGGTTTTTGTCAACAATGTCAATTCTCGGATTTTCACGCGGCGCTCGCGGACGCGCCTGGACGACAAGTTCATCATCATCTTTCCGGGTGGCCTGCAATGGCACCAGGGGCTGGACATCGCGCTGCGGGCTTTTCAGACCGTCAGCCGCGAAGTACCCGCGGCGGAATTTCACATTTATGGGGACGGGATGATGAAGGGAAGCTTGCTGGATCTGACCCGCGAGCTTGGATTGGAAGACAAGGTGCGTTTTTTCGATCCGATCCCGGTGCGGGAGATCGTGGAAGTGATGGCCAATGCAGATCTGGGGATCGTGCCCAAACGGGCTGATTCGTTTGGCAACGAGGCTTACAGCACCAAGATCATGGAGTTCATGTCCCTGGGGATTCCCGTGGTGGTTTCGAGCACGAAGATAGACCGGTTCTACTTCGATGATACCGTGGTTCGGTTTTTTGAATCTGGAAATGTCGCCGCGCTGGCCGCGGCCATTCTGGAAATGATCCGCAATCCTGAGCAGCGTCAAGCGATGGCGGCCCGCGCCTTGGAGTATGCCGTCCGCAACAGTTGGGACACGCGGAAAGGCAACTACCTTGACTTGGTTGATTCCCTTTTGGAGCGGGAGGTCGCTCCGCCCGTTTCGTAACGGCAGGTTCCCCCGAGGCGTCTCCCATGTACGAGAGAATTGAACAAAGCGCCGAATTGGTGGCGCGGTGGGTGGAAGAGCACGATTACAAGGGTTATGATCCGGGGGACGGCCTGACTTCTTGGTTGCGCCCGCTGACATGCGGCAGTCTTTTTGCGGAGCGTGTTCTGCAACAGCTCATCTGGAAGTCGCCGTGGAATGTGCGTCCACTGGTTGGGGTAAAGCCGCTCGAATCCACCAAAGGCCGCGGTTTCATGGCGTGGGGCTATCTCCAGCGGTTCAAAGCCACTGGCGAACGCGCCTTTTTGGCAAAAGCCGTTGTGTGTCTTGATTGGCTCATTGCAAACAAATCGCCCAAATATTCTGAATATTGCTGGGGCAACCACTTTGATTTCTCCAGCCGTGGCGGGTGCATTCCGGCGCAGGAAGCAACGGTCGTCTGGAGCGGCTTAATTGGACAGGCTTTTCTGGATGGTTTTGAACAAACGGACGACGAGAAATACCTGCGGGTGGCAGAGAGCATTTGCGAGTGGATTTTGAAATTGCCGCGCGAAAAGACCGGCGACGGGGTGTGCATCAGCTACGTGGCCTATGCGCAGTCCTCGATCCACAATTCCAACCTGCTCGGCGCGGGGATGCTGGCGCGGGCGTGGAAGCACACACGGCGGGCCGAATATCTGGATGTCGCGCGCGAGGCGGTGGCCTATTCCTGTAATCGCCAGTTGTCTGACGGGGCGTGGTGGTACGGAGAGCAGGCGAAACATCATTGGATAGACAATTTCCACACGGGCTACAACCTGGACAGCATCAGGCGTTACATCGGTGCAACCGGCGACACATCGTTCAACGAGAATTTGCGGCGCGGTCACCGCTATTTTGTCGAGACGTTCTTCCTGCCGTCGGGATGTCCGCGTTACTACCACAACAGGACCTATCCTGTGGACATCCAATGCGCCTCGCAGGCGATAGACACGTTGTGCCACTTTTCGGATGACCATCCAGAAGACCTGGCGCTGGCGGGAAAAGTTGCGGAGTGGACCCTAGCGAACCTGCAAGACCGGTCCGGATTTTTCTACTATCGCAAGTATCCGATGGTGATCTCGCGCACTCCTTACTTTCACTGGGGCCAAGCCACGATGTTCAAGGCATTGGCGAGTCTGTTGTTGAAAACTGGAAACAGCGTCGGCGTTCAGGCCGGGGCGCCGGTTCGGGAACCGGCCCGCGAGACATGAATTCCACCAACCGCCTGCCATCGCCAGTCCTGCCCGCCCCGCCAGGCGGGAGCGTGCGAACCATGTCCTACGCCTTGGTTACTCCAGCGCGCAACGAAGAGGCATTGATCGAGGCCACCATCTGCGCGGTGGTCAATCAGACGGTGCTGCCGCGCAAATGGGTGATAGTGAGCGACGGCTCGACTGACGGGACCGATGAGATAGTGCGGCAGTACGCAAGCCAGCACAACTGGATTGAACTTTTGCGCCTGTCGGAGCGCTGTGACCGGCAATTTGCGGCAAAGGCGATTGCCTTTAACGCGGGTTGCGCCAGGCTGGCGGGTTTGAATTGCGATGTGATTGGCAACTTGGATGCGGATATCACGTTCGACCCCGGCTACTTTGAGTTTCTGCTGGGAAAGTTCAGCGCCAACGCGCGCCTGGGAGTTGCCGGGACCCCGTTCGTAGAAGACCATGAGCGGCTGAATGACCACAGCTATTCGCACCAGTTTGCGGACGCAACGCATGTTTCGGGGGCATGCCAGATGTTTCGAAGGCAGTGCTTTGATGAAGTGGGCGGCTACGTCCCGGTGAGGGTCGGGGCCATAGACTGGATTGCTGTCACCACTGCGCGGATGAAAGGCTGGGAGACGCGGACGTTCACCGAGAAGGTGTGCTTTCATCATCGCAAGCTGGGGATCGGTTCGGGTTCCCACGGCAAACTTCGGATGCGTTTTCATTACGGCCGCAAAGCGTACTATGTCGGCGGGCACCCACTCTGGGAATGCCTGCGCGGGCTCTTTCAGATGCGGCAGAAGCCAGTCGTGCTGGGCGGCCTTTGGTTCATTGCCGGTTACACATGGGCCGCGTTGCGCCGCAGCGAGCGGGCCGTCTCGCGCGAATTGATGGAATTCCACCGTGCCGAGCAAGTGGAGCGGCTGCGCGCCATGTTTACACGGTCGCGGCGTGTGCAGTGAGGAAATGCGGCGTTGATTTCCCTATCGAGATTTTCTTGGCGCTTCAGAAACCATGCAAGAGATTGCCATCAGTGACCCGGCGGTGGATTTATCACACAAGCTTGTGACGTCACGCCGAGGGCTGGTTCGCATCGCGGCCATTGACGATTGGGAATGGATTGAAGGCGAACTGATTGCCGAACCGGAAAAGTTCGTGGAGTCGTTGCGTAGCACGCCGCCGGCGGACATTTTTGTTTTCGCACGGCCGCTTCCGGACTGTGAACCGCGCTATCCGTTTCATTTCGAATGGGAGAACGTGGCGGTGGCCAAGCTCGGTGCCTATGAGCAATGGTGGGAGGCGCTTCCGCAGGAAACGCGCAAGAATGTCCGCCGTTCGCAGCGCCGGGGGGTGAGTGTCAGGAGCGTGAGCTTCGATGATGAGCTGGTTGGCGGCATCAGCAAAATTTACAACGAAACCCCGATTCGGCAGGGACGCAAGTTCTGGCACTATGGGAAGAGTATTGACCGGGTCCGGGCTGAGAACGCCACTTACCTGGATCGCGGCGAGTTCATCGGGGCGTTTTTCGACGGGGAGTTGATCGGCTTCATCAAGTTCGTGATGGTCAACCATGTGGCCCGCATCATGCAAATCGTGTCCCTGGAGGCGCACACGGACAAACGCCCGACCAACGCGCTGCTGGCCAAAGCGGTTGAAAAGTGCTGCGAGGAACGGGCCTCTCACTTGGTTTACGGGCAATATGTCTATGGGAAAAAGGAACACAGCCCGGTGACCGAGTTTAAACGCCGGAACGGTTTCGAGCGTCTTAATTATCCATGTTATTACGTTCCGCTCACGCGCCTGGGAGCGGGGGCCATTCGTTGCGGCTTGCATCGCGGGCTGGCCCAGATTATGCCGGAAAGGCTCACGGATCTGTTTCTCGCCGCGCGCGCCGCCATTTACCGCCGGCGCTTCCGTTTGCAAAGCGGGATGAACACGGCCAGGGCGAATCAAAATGTTCCCGCCGGCGGTTCTTGACCCCTGTTTAAAATGTTGCAAGGATGGTTGAAACGATATTCGTGATTTTGCGCCGGTGTAGCTCAACGTTAGAGCGGCTGAATTGTAATCAGCAGATGGAGCGTTCAATTCCTTCCGCCGGCTCCAGTTTTCATTGAAACGCACTTGCCTGGAATCACTGGCATATTCGGATTGCGCGGACTCGACGCAGCCGGCGCCTTGATCCACCGGATGTCGCAGCCGATGTTGCATGAGGAATTTTATTCCTCCGGCACCTACGCGAGTCGTGAGCCGGGGATTCTTGCCGCTTTCGTCAGCGCGGATTCCACGCGGCCTCCGAGCCTGGGTTGGAATGAAGGCCGCAACATAGGCTGCTTCATCTCTGGAGAAGCGGTGATCGGTTCCTCTGATGCGTCTTGGCTTGGCTCCCGAGGGCATCGCCTGGCCGGCAACCCCGGTTCGGCTTTGGCCTGTCTGTACCAGGAACTCGGGCCGGGCGCATTTGAAAAGTTGAACGGCTGGTTTTCCGGACTGCTGGTGGACTTGGACCGGCGTCAGGCGACCCTGTTTAACGACCGTTACGGGCTGAATCGGATTTATATACATGAGGATGGCGGCCGCCTCTTTTTTTCTTCCGAAGCCAAGTCATTGCTCGCAGTGCTGCCGGGGCTGCGCGAGTTGGACGCGCGCGGTCTTGCAGAATGGTTCAGTTGCGGTTGCGTGCTGGGAAACCGAACGCTGTTTCGCGGGGTTTCGCTGTTGCCGCCAGGATCGGCCTGGGTTTTCTCCGCGGACGGGCGGTTGAAGAAGCATACCTATTTCAACCCGGCCACATGGGAGAAGCAGCCGGCGCTGTCGGCGGCGGAATATTCGGAGGAACTTCAGCGGATGTTTCCGGAAGTGCTGAGCCGATATACCAACGGCAGCCGGCCGGTTGCGATGTCGCTCACCGGCGGTCTGGATGGCCGGATGATAATGGCTTGGGCGCGCCCGGACCGGGGGAAACTGCCGTGCTACACTTTCAACGGCACTTATCGCGATTGCGCGGACGTGCGGATCGCGCGAAAAGTCGCTGCCGCCTGCGGCCAGCCGCATCAGACCATCTCTGTCGGCGATGAGTTCCTTGCCCAATTCCCCCGGCTGGCGGAACAGACAGTGCGCATCAGCGATGGCGCGATGGATGTGACGGGGGCTTCTGAATTATACGTCAACCGTCTGGCGCGGCGGATCGCGCCGGTGCGGCTGACCGGCAATTACGGGTCGGAAATTTTCCGGCATTACGTTGCCTTCAGACCGCACTTGCTGCCGCCGGAGTTGTTCTCGCCTGATTTTTTGCCGCGGCTTGCCGGCGCCGCCGACACTTACGCCGCCGAAGCGGCGGGCAACAGGCTCTCTTTTATCGCGTTCAAGCAGGTGCCCTGGCATCACTATGCGCGACTGGCTGTTGAACAATCGCAGATTAGCGTTCGTTCTCCTTACCTGGACAATGACCTGGTTGGCCTTGCGTTCCGCGCGCCCAGCGAAGCAGTGGGGAGCCTGGCGACGGCGCTACACCTGATTGCGCAGGGCAATCCGGCGCTGGGCCGGATCCCCACCGACCGTGGCATCACCTATCCCGCGGATCGAATGACAAACCGGATGAATCGCTCCCTGCAGGAATTCCTGGCCAAAGCGGAATATGCCTACGATTACGGAATGCCCAACTGGCTTGCTCGAATTGACAACTGTTTTGCTCCATTCCATTTCGAGAAGCTTTTCCTGGGCCGCCAGAAATTTGTCCATTACCGCATCTGGTATCGCCATCAGCTTGCTCCTTATGTGAAGGAAGTTCTGTTGGACCCGCGCTCCCTGTCGCGAGCTTATCTGAACGGGCCGGCCGTGGAGCGATTGGTGAATTACCACATCAGCGGCGCGCGCAACTGCACCGTCGAAATCCATAAACTGCTGACCGCGGAAATTGTCCAGCGGGAACTGATTGACAGGGTTGGTTGATCGAAGCGGTTTCGAACTTCCATTGCCGGCAGCCCATGCTCATTGTCAACGCCGACGACTGGGGCCGTTCTGTCGAAGAGACTGACCGTGCCCTTTGTTGCGCTCAGAACGGCTGTGTCACCTCTGTCACGGCGATGGTGTTCATGCAGGATTCCCATCGGGCGGCGGCGATTGCCAAAGACAAGTCTCTGGATGCGGGCCTCCATCTCAATCTCAGCCAGCCGTTCACAGGCGATGTATCCGACGGGCGGCTTATCGAGGGCCATCGGCGCATTGTCCGTTTTCTTCGCAGGAGCAAATATGCTCTTTTGATATATAATCCGTTCCTGCGCGAATCGTTCAGGCGGGTGTATGAGGCGCAGGCAAGTGAGTTTGAACGGCTTTATGGCAGGCCGCCTTCCCACATAGACGGCCATCAGCACATGCATCTTTGCTCCAACATGCTGATGGACGAAATAATCCCGGCGGGAACCAAGGTGCGCAGAAGTTTTACATTTTTTCCGGGCGAGAAGGATTTTATCAACCGTTTCTATCGCCGCTGGGTGGACGGAAAGCTGGCGCGGCGGCATCGCTTGACCGATTATTTCTTCGACCTATCACAGAATTTGGCGCCGCAGAAACTGGCTCGCGTGGCCCACTTCGCCTGTGACGCCTCGGTGGAATTGATGACACATCCAGTCAGGCAGGCCGAATATGAATTGTTGCTCAGCGGCGTATTTCGGAATCTTACGGAAAACATCCAAAGGACGGGCTACACCTCCCTTTAGGCGATTGATTTGGTATGATGAGAATGGCAGGGCACTTCAAGTCGCTTCGGAACCGAGCGCCTGATTCATGAGCCAATTCAAATTAACGGGCGGCCATTCGGATTTGGCAGATACGGGGCGGCTGATTCATCCGGCGAAGGGGCTGGTGCGGGACGAGTCGGCTCTCCAAGTGACGGGGGAGGCGGCCAAGCCTGCACGGAATGCAGCGGTTGATTTCACCAAAGGCGCCCTGGTTCTCTGCATGGTGATTTATCACTCGGTGAACTACATGGTCGGGGTCCATGTTGATTTAAAATACCTGTCGTTTTTGCCCCCATCGTTCATTCTTATTTCGGGCTTTTTGATTGGCAAAGTATATCTTGCGAGGAGCCGCACCGGGAGTTTTGCCGTTCAAAGGCGGTTGATCGTCAGGGGCCTCAAGCTGCTTTTGATTTTTACGGCTCTGAATCTTGGCGCCGCATTATTGTTCAGCAAGAATTACAATGGTCGCAGTCTGGGTGTTGATGGATTGCTGGATAATGCGGTTGACATCTATTTGACCGGCAATGGGAAACGGGCGATTTTCGAAGTGCTGGTGCCCATCAGTTATTTGCTGATCCTTGCCGCGCTGCTTCTAAATGTGTTTCAGACACGCAAATGGTTTCTGCCCGGCCTGTGCGGCGCCCTGTTTGCCACGGTTGGGATATTGGGCCACGTCGGCGCCGCATTCGAGAACCTGAACCTTATCGCAGTCGGCATCCTCGGCATGTTGTTCGGCTGCGTCCCGGATCGGCAGCTCGCAGCCGGCGTGCGATTTGTTGGTCTAGTAGCGATTGCATATATCGGGTACCTTTATGCTGTGAGTGTGTGGGGTTATGTGTATTGGCTGCAGGTCGTTGGTGTCTGCGTATCGGCGGCCTTGCTCTACATGGTCGGCGGGAAGAGCGGCGACAACGTTCTGTCGCGGCGGGTGATTTGGCTGGGGCAGTACTCGCTATTCGCCTATATTCTACAGATTGCGGTACTGCAGGTTCTGATCAGGGTTTTGCCGCGGGCAGGTGATTGGGAAGTCAAATTCGCATTGTCGGTGGTCGCGACATGTACAACAATCGTTCTTGCGGTTGAACTGTTGCGGCTCGTCCGGTCGAGGTCGAGGGCTGTTGATTTCTGCTATCGCGTCGTATTTGGTTGAAATTGTTAGCTGCAAGATTCTTGCGTGTGCCATGGTGGAGGAGGAAAAACAGCATATTTGCGTTTGCGTCTGCACGCACAAACGGCCTCACTTGCTCAAGCGGACCTTGGAAGGTATTGTTTGCCAGGAAACCGGCGGCCTTTTCACTCATTCCATTGTGGTGGTCGATAATGACCGGCTGGAGTCGGCCCGGCCGGCGGTATCGGATTTTGGGGCCGTTTGTCCCGTCCGGGTGGAGTATTGTGTCGAGACCGACCAGAACATCGCCAAAGCGCGGAACAAAGCTTTGGAGAAGGCCACGGGAAGCTTCATTGCGTTCATTGATGATGACGAATTCCCGACGCCAAACTGGTTGCTGACGATGTTCAACTTTTGCCTCGAATCGGGCGCTGATGGAGTGCTGGGGCCGGTGAAGCCACATTTTGACGAGCCGCCGCCCAAGTGGATCATTCGGGGCGGGTTCTGTGATCGGAACGAACACCTGACAGGTTTCGAGCTGGATTGGCGCCAGACGCGCACGGGCAACGTGCTTTTCAGGCGAAAAATGATTGAAGACATCGCGGCACCGTTTCGGTCCGAGTTTGGAGCCGGCGGCGAGGATCAGGATTTTTTCCGGAGGATGATACAGAGAGGACATCGGTTCGTCTGGTGCAACGAGGCGGTGGTCTACGAAGTCGTTCCGCCGCAGCGCTGGCGGCGGGCTTACATGCTTGGGAGGGCTTTGCAGCGGGGCCAGAATGAGAAAGAGAACGTGTTGACCTTCGGCAGTCTTGGCAAGTCCCTTGTGGCAGTGCCCTGCTATGCAGTGCTGGTGCCGGTGCTATTGCTTGTGAGACATGACATTTTTATGAAATGCCTTATTCGTCTGTGTGATCACGCCGGCAAGCTGCTGGGCGCAGCCGGGTTTAAGCCGGTCGGCGGCCGCTATATCGGCCACTAATATGAGTCCCGCTGCCGCTTTCCTGGTATGCGTCGGTATTATCGTCTGGTTGGTGCGGAGAGACGCGAAGTTGCGCCCGAAGATGTCCGCAGCGATGTGGATTCCGCTGGTCTGGGCCTTCTTCATCGGTTCGAGGCCGGTTTCGGCTTGGGTCGGTTTCGACGGTGCTGGCGATGGAGCCTCGTCTTATGACGCCGGCAACCCTTTGGAACGGCAGTTCCATTTGGTTTTGATTGCAGCCAGCTTGATTGTTCTTTGGCGAAGACAAGTCAGTTTCGGAGCGGTGATCAGGGATAACCGATGGCTATTTGTCCTGTATTCGTATTGGGCTTTGAGCGTCTTATGGTCTGATGCCCCTTTTATTGCGTTTAAGCGGTGGTTTAAAGACTTGGGCAATGTCTTTATCGTCCTGGTCATGCTTACCGAAGATGACCCTGTTGAGGCGGCCCGGACCGTGTTCGTCAGGTGTGCTTATATGCTGGTTCCCCTGTCACTGCTGTTCATCCGCTATATCCCTGAATTGGGCCGGACTTACGATGCGGAGGGCAATGTGATGTTTGTTGGAGTATGCCCGTCGAAGAACACGCTGGGCAGTTTGCTGCTGGTGAGTATTTTGTTTTTCCTGTGGGATTTGGTCAACGAGTTGCAAAAAAAAGCCGGCAGCCGGGACCGGGGGAGTATCTGCCTTTGCATCCTGATGCTTGCGACGATGGGGTGGATTTTGCACATCGCCGATTGTGCCACGGCGCTCTCCTGCACGTTGGTAGGCGCGGGCATTTTGTTCGGCCTGAAAATGCCGATTGTGAAAAGGAACCTGGGGCTTGCGGAAGTTTACCTGATCGTTGGCGTGTCGGCTTTTGTGGCGCTCAATTCCATGTTTGACCTGCGTGGGATGTTCTTTCACAGCCTGGGGCGCAATGAAACGCTCACCGGCAGAACGGACCTTTGGGCCTTGTTGGTGAGTCACCAGCCCAACATGTTGCTTGGGGCCGGCTTCAATAGTTTTTGGTCGGGCGAATCGCTGCGGGAGATATGGAAGACCATTCCAGGGGTCGTTCAGGCGCATAATGGGTACTTGGAGACCTATCTCAATGGCGGGGTAATTGGGGTGGGCTTTTTGCTTGCCTGGCTCTGGTCGGCTTCCAGGAAAATCAAGAAATCCGTCATGGAGGATGCCGACTTTGCCGGCATGAGGATGATGTTTCTGTGTATCGCCGTGATATACAACTGGACCGAAGCTGCCTTCAATGGAGCTGCCTTGATTTGGCTGGCTCTGCTTTTGGCCGCGATTCAACCCCCAGGCGGGTACCGGGCGGCGGCGGAAATCCCTATTCCGGGAACTGAGGAGGAGGAGGAAACAGCAGTCCGGTTTGCGCGGAGCGCTCAGTCGCCGTTCGGCTTAGAAGCTTGAGAATGAACAATAGAGAGGCCAGCGACTCACCGATTGGGGGCGAAAGCTCCCGGAACGATGCCGCAACGCCCGGGCGTATCCCCAAACGCCTGATACAAACGGGCAAGAACATCGAGTTGCCTGTGAAGCTCAAGGCTGCGGTCGCAGGCATGAAGCTCCTGAATCCAGATTTCGACTATCTTTTTTTTGACGATGAGGGTGTGGGGCGCTTCATGCGGCAGGAATTCCCGGAGTATTGCCAGGTTTTTGAGTCGTTTCGGTTTCCAATTCAACGCTACGATTTTTTTCGCTACCTTGCGGTTTACCGCCTCGGCGGGTTCTATTTTGACCTCGACGTCTTTCATTGCTCGGGATTGTCCGGGTTGTTGTCTGCTGGGTGCGTGTTCCCGTTTGAGGACCTAAACATGAACCGGCACATGCGAAGCCGTCATGGGATGGATTGGCATATCGGCAATTATGCGTTTGGCGCCGCGGCTGGTCATCCTTTCTTACGGGCGGTAATTGAGAACTGTTTGAAGGCGCAGAAGGATCCGGGTTGGGTGCGCCCGATGATGAGGCATACGACCCCATTGTTGCAGCAGGATTATTGGGTTCTGAATACAACGGGGCCCGGACTGATTTCGCGGACGCTGGCGGAAAACCCGCGACTGGCGGAAACAGTCATGGTTCTGTTCCCGGAGGACGTTTGTGACAGGCGGACCTGGCACCATTTTGGCAGGTTCGGGGTTCATCTGATGGACGGGACCTGGAGAAAGCCAAGGGGATTCCTGCTGAACCGGCTGCTTCTGTTCTTGGAAGACCGGAAAATGAAGTCATTCACCAGGGAGAGTGTTCAGCGCGGGAAAAGCCGTCAGTTCCGGGACCAAAGGACTGAGACCGCCCCGATGCCTGCCTTTGTCTTGGGAACGAAATAGTGTCTTCCCTCGTCAAGATTTGAGACACCCTTGCGGGCGCGCGTAAGATGCGTCGGACAGTGGCAACATCAAATTATTCACGCGGCACAAATCGTGCTATATTTCGACATATGTATATAAGAGAGTTCATTTTTCCGTCATTGCGCAGTCTGGGTCGAGCGTGTGCATGTGTTCTTTTGGTTCCAGCAGCGATGTTTCAGAGCGCGGTCGCCCAGGTCGTCCCGGCGAACCGCACCATAGACTGGAGCCAGGCTGGCGTGCCGGGCGGCATCCCGACAAACAGGACTGTTTTTACGAATGTCTCCGGCTTGGATACGAACGGCATTCTTGATTGCAGCGCGGCCATTCAGGCGGCGATCAATGCGTGCCCCAGCAACGGGATCGTGATGCTGCCTGCGGGCACTTTGGTGCTTTCCAACAGTCTCAACATTGCGGCCAACACTCTTCGGCTTCGTCCGGGGAATATCACGCTGCGGGGAGCCGGGAACACCAATACGCTGATTATCTGTCGGACGGGTGGCGGAGTCATTGGAACCGGGAACGAGAACTACGGCCGGAGCAACAACATCATGGTCTCGACCATGCTTCAAGGCGCCAGCAACTTGACGGTCACTGGCACGCCGGACTTTCTGGTGGGTGATCTTCTCCTGTTGCGGCGTCAGGACGAGACGGCTACCAACTTTGTGCTGGTGTTCAACAACAATGGATTGACTAATTCAGACATAGTTTATACAAACGGCGCGCTTTCTGGCCTGGGCAATTGGGGCCGTATTGGTTCCGGCGATGTTTTCGCGCAGCTTGTGACCTGCACGGGCGTCAGGGGGGGCAGCATTGCCTTCTGGCCGCCACTTTATTTGTCGTGGACAAATCCTCCCGGCCTCTATGCGTATTGCGAAAAGGTGTGGGGCGCATCGGCTGGTGTTGGGATTGAATCGCTGGCAATCACAAACGCGTCAGGCAACAACAACTCGATGGTCAATTTCTCAGGCTGCTCGGATTCCTGGCTGAGCGGCTGCAAGTTGAGTGGATACGGAAGCCCGGTCGTCATGCTGAACGAATGCGCGAACTGCGAAGTCCGCGATTCCGATTTCAACCTTGCATCAAACAGAACCTCGGGCGACATTTTCGCGCTGGAATTAAACGGGTCATGCGCCTGCAAGGTAGAAAACAACACGTTCTCCGGCTACGCGAACCAGCTCATATTGGAAAGCTCCGCAAGCGGGAACGTGATTTCTTACAACTATTTCACAAACGAATGGTGGTATCCGGCGGCCACGACCTCGTATCTGGAGCCGGACATCATGCTTTGCCACGAGGCGTTCGATGCGATGAACCTGCTGGAAGGGAATATCCTTTCCGGTCTGCAAGCTGACAATTATCACGGCGGCAGCGGTTACAACACGCTCTATAGGAATTGGGTGCATGGGATGGATTGTCCTTATGGAGTCCCGCTGACAAACAACGTCAAGTGCGTTGACCTTGACCGATACAGCTACTATTGCAATGTCGTGGGAAATGTGATCGGAAGCGCGTTTGTCGCCAGTGTGCCCGGCTCCGTTTATGAGGCTCCCACAAATGGTTTCAACACGGGCATGAACGCGATGTATCGGCTGGGATTCCCGGACATGGGTAACGATTACAGCCAGGTTAATGATGCGTTAATATTTTATCAGGGGGCCGCAGGAACTAGCGTCATGGGTTATCCGATCGGGTATGACACCAAAGTCACCGCCACTCTGTTGCGGAAAGACAATTATGACTATGTGACGGGCGGCGTCCCCGACGGGATAACGAGCCTGCCTGCATCTCTGGTGTACGGAGCGAACCCGCCAGCTTGGTGGCCAAGCGCACTGGCTTGGCCGGCCATCGGACCTGACGTTACCCCGATAACAGGCGTTATACCGGCAGAAATCCGCTACTACAACTCTTCTGCGGCGTTTCCCAAAGTGCCAGGCGCCACCAACAGCACGAACTCTCTATCTCAGGCTTCCATTCCTGCTCCGACCGGTTTGCGTATTGTTGCATCGGACGGTTCCAGCGGTACCAACAGCGCCACCATTAGGGCCGGCGCTTATTCCCCGGCTGCAGACACCAATGTTTTTGAATGGCTCAAAGCCGATGCCATCAACCAAGGTAACAACACCGCCGTCGCCACATGGCCGGCATCCATTGGCGCAAGCCTCGTCAATCCGAATAGTGGCATGACCCAACCGATATTCAAAACAGCACAACAGAATGGGTTGCCAGCGGTCCTCTTTAACGGGGCAAATTCCACATATCTTGCCACTCCCGCCAATTTCGCCTCGCAAAGCCAGCCTTTCACCATTTTTATTGTCTTCAAGGATCGTGATAGCACGGGCAGCATTCCGATAGGACCGGCGGGTGGCGGCTCAGACTTTCGATGGATTCGCCAGGCTTACGGTGTATATGATATTTCGGCCGGAGGTGCTGGTTCAGGACCTGTAGAACCGGTCACTGACAACAACTGGCACATTTTGATGCTGGTATTCAACGGTTTGAATTCCAAATGGCGGCAGGATGGAGGTGCGGTGACTGCTTTTAGCAGTTCGCCTGGGCCCAACCCCATCAACTCTATCAGTCTTGGTGCATACCAAAGCAATCTTGCCAATGCTACAATCACATGTGGTGAAGTTATCTTCTATTCGGGCGACCAAAGCGTCAATGCCGCCACGATTTTCGATTATCTGGACGGCCGATGGGGAGTGTATTGACCGCAGCCTTCAGGAGGCTCGCTTGCAGCGGGACTGGGAAGTCCTTTGCCAGCTCCCAGAACCAGTGTTTTTCATCTCATTTCCGGATCATGCAACTCCCTTTGATCGGGTTTGCATTTCCATTTCCCTCCTGTCCTTCATCGCTGCAACTCCTTAGCCGTTTTACTCAAACAGTCGCTGCTTGGGATTCCCTTCCATCATAGAGTCGAAATGAGAATTGCGCTGATTTGGCCGGGGACGCCGCGCTTGATGGATATGACCGTGCGATTGGATCGCTATTGCCTTGGGCTAAGCGAGCTTGGACACGATGTCTTTGCTGTATGTTGCCGGGGTGCGGGGGATGGTTTTCCATACCCAGTATTGAGCTACGAGAACTTCGATCAGCTTGCGAATCCATTATTTTGGCGCTCGTTGCGTGCGGACCTGGCGATCGTGATCACGTGGAATCGGATGAGCGCCTATCTTGAAGCTGCTCAATCCTCCGGTCAAAGGGTGATCGCCATCGCGGATACTGACGGACAACTTAGCTCGAGATTGTTCCTCAAGGCGAGGTTGAGACGGGAGTGGGCGGATGATTCTGCCGATGCGATGGCACGAACGCGCTTGTTATGGAGATATTTGAAATTATACCTGTTTAGATGGCGGCAGGAAGACAAGGAGTTCGTCCGCAGCACCGAACTAAGCCACCGCGTGGTGTTCGCCAATGAAGGCGCCCGGCGCAACTTTGTCCGCTGCTTAATCCTGCACGGTCGCGGCGACCTCAGTGAAAGATTGGCAGTGGTCCCATATCCGGTGGATGTGGCCTTTCTGGACCAGTCGCCGGATAGGCGCTGTCCGCGGGCAATTGCGGTCGGACGATGGAATGATGCCCAGAAGAATTCAGGACTTCTTGCCCGGTCCATTGAGGGTTATTATCGCGATGGTGGTGACTGGGAGATCCAAGTGGTCGGCGGAGGCGGAGAATCCGCGTTCTTGAAGCTCGCAACCCAATACCCGCTTTTCCGCATATTGGGTAAATTGCCGCCCAGCGAAATCGCCAAGCTGCTCGCCAGCAGCCGCGTGCTATTATGCACGTCTCGTTGGGAAAGCGGGCCAATAGTCGCCTTTGAAGCCCTTGCCAGCGGATGCACGATCGTGACAACGCCGCTGCCAAGCATCATTTCATTTCTCGAAAACGGGCGTGGGGGCCGAAGCAGCGCCTCGCACAAACCGCCGGATTTTCTGACGTCCATGCGCGAGGAGTTTTCCGCCTGGGATCATGGGTTGCGTTCCACCGCTGATCTCTCTTCCCAGTGGAGAAGCCAATTGCGATTCCAGCGGATTTGCGCAGAGCTGGTGCAAGGGTTTTGAAATTCGAAGCCAGACGCTTTGACCGTTTTCTTAAGTAATAATCTCTTTTCATAACACCACATGACTCAGGCCGAAGAATTTGAGCGGAGGATCTGCAATCAAGCGCTCCGCCAGGATTTGCGTGTCAAATCAGTCCGGGCTGCGATATTCTCCGGCACTGGTTCCGCAGGGGACTTCGTCATCCGGATCGTTTCCACCGCGGTTCTCGCCCGGCTGGTTCTCCCGGAGCATTTCGGTTTGGTCATGATGGTTACGGCGGTCACCGGGATCGCGGATCAACTTCGGGAATTGGGACTTTCCACCGCGACCGTTCAGCAGAAGGAGATTACTCATGGGCAGGTCACAAATCTTTTTTGGATCAACGCTCTGACGGGTTTTGGCATCGCCGGATTGATTTGCGCGCTTTCACCGCTGGTCTCAGACTACTATCGGGACCCGAGGCTCACGGCGATTACATGTGTATTGGCCACAAACTTTCTGTTTGACGGACTGATGGTACAACACCAGGCCCTGCTGACCCGGCAGTTGAAGCTCGGTCACATTTCATTCATTCGTCTGCTCACGAGCGCTGTCAGTGCCGTTCTGGGGATAGTCCTCGCGTGGAAGGGTTTTGGATATTGGGCTCTGGTCTGGCGGGAAGTGTCGCGAAGCGTCCTGATGGCTGCGGGTATGTGGATTTGCTTTCCTTGGATCCCCGGACTTCCGTCGCGACGAACCAATGTCCGGAGGCTGCTCGGGTTCGGGGCGAATCTGACGCTGGCGAATATTCTCGGCAGTGTGAGCGCAGGAGCGGATCGTTTCCTGATTGGACGCGCTTGGGGCGCCGTGCCGGTTGGGATTTACCGGCAAGGTTATCAATTAATAGCGGTGCCCACAGACCAGGTGCCCGCTCCTATTTATCAGGTGGCCCAACCGGGTCTTTGTATGTTGCAGACGGACGACTCCCGCTATCGGCGCTATTATCAAAAAGTGCTGATGCTTGTGTGCATCATCGTCATGCCCATCAGCTTGTTTGTGGCCGCGTACTCTCCGGAAGTGACCCGGGTTCTCCTCGGCCGGAAATGGCTGGACTGCGCTCCCATTCTGGTGATTCTCAGCTTTGGAACATTTATCAAGCAGGCGGTCGGATCGGCGGCATGGGTGTTGATAACCCGTGGCCACGCGAAGACCTATCTGGGCATCACGATTTTACAGAACGCAACTGTTATTGTCTTTATGTTGGTCGGCGTGCGATGGGGGATCAAAGGCGTGGCACTGGCTGATCTGGCGGCCACTTATTTATTGATCTGGCCTAAGTTGCATTACTGCCTCAAAAATTCACCGGTCAACATCGGCGCATTTTTTGCCGCAATAGCGCGGCCGGCATTTGCAAGCATCGCGATGTATCTTGCTCTTGTCCTGGCAAGAGCGGTCTTGCCGGCATTATCCGCGCCGGCCTGCCTTGTATCGGGCTGTTTAATAGGGATGATGGTGTTTGCCCTCGCCTGGATTGTCATTCCGGGCGGAAAAGCCGAATTGACGGGGATTATCTCCGACTTTCGCCATGCCCTTGAGCGAAAGGCGGCGCCTGCGAAACCCGCCGGGGAGGCGGTGGCGGTGAATTGACTGGAGAGCAAGGAGACAAGTGCAAGAAGAAACCTCCACGAGGCCTCCGCGGGTTTCAGTAATTTTGACCGTTTACAAACGAACGGAGTTTCTGGGCGGCGCTTTGGACAGCATTTTGGCGCAGTCATATTCAAATTATGAGGTGATCGTCGCGGACGATTCGGGCACCGCGGCGGCGAGGGAGATAGCGGAGACGCGCGCGAGAATTGACCTGCGGGTGCGTTATCGGCCAAATCCCAAAACACTGGGAATTGCCGCCAGCCTTGTCGAAGCTGTGAAAACGGCGCGGGGAGAGTTCATAGCCATTTTGAATGACGACGATGTCTGGGAAAACAATCTGTTGGCGGAATTGGCGGCTCCTCTTATAAGCGATCCCAAGCTGGTTTTGGCCACCTCCGATCACTGGATCATGGATGCGAATGGGCGTATTGACATTCCCTTGAGTGAATCCTGGTCAGCGGACTTTGGGCGCGCCTCGCTGCCGGGAGGAATTGTAGCCAATGCGGCTGAGTTTGTGGTGGTAAGAGGAGGACCTGCGATCAACATAACGTCCGTTTTCCGCAAAGCTGCTGTGGATTGGTCGCTGATGGTTCCAGAGGTCGCGGGCGCCTATGACTATTGGATATCATGCCTCTTGGCGGCGACAGGCAGACCTATTTATTACGTCCCCAAGCGACTGGCACGCTGGCGGATGCACTCGGAGATGGAAACCCGCCGTCGCAGCCATGATAAGGGCGAGAACTTGGTATATATCCTCTCCACAATGCGCGCCCACGCCTGGTTTCCGCAACTGGATTTGGTTCTCAAAGAGAAACTGGCCGAGGCGATGTTCGTCGTCGGTCGCGACAAATTGCACTTCAACCGCGCCCAAGAGGCGCGAAGATATATGTGGCGGTCTTTTCTCCTCAGTTGGCGGTTAAAGGCGGCGCTCCGTGCGGCTGCGGCGTGTTTGCCGCGCAATATTCGAAGCTGGCTTGCCGCCTGCCTGGGCGTTTTTGAAGAATGGCACGGTGCTCCAGCGCGGGAAACGAGACCCTAGCCATGGAAACATTGACCAGTCCAAATCCCAAATCCGTCACGGATGGAGTTGTCGAGTACGAATCAAATGGCGTTCTTGTTCTTTCGCCCGCGCACCTCAAGCCGTTTCGCCGGATTATCTATGTAGATAGTTATGGAGGGCGTTCCATGTGGGAGAGAATCAAGAAGGGGAACGTGCCTCCTCATCATTTGCGAGGCTGTCTTGAACTGGTTCGGATGGGTTATGAGGTGGCACTCGCGGAACCCGTCCCTGACAATTGGAGATTTCGTCGAAAACCAGTTCCTCATGATTTGGCCATCGTAAAACTGGCTTTCTCCTGGTTGCGGCGCGATGACATTATCTTTTGTGGCCACAACGGTCTTGTCTGGGCGCCCTTTTTAAGATCTCTTGGAATCGTTCGGTGCCATGTGGTATCTCAATTATTTGGAAGAGAAGAGTTGCCTTTAAGCCGCGCTCACAGCGGGATCATAGCTTTGACACCAGATGGAGCGGAACAGGCCAGAAAGCTGGCTCCCAACGCCAAAGTTGCTCATCTCGGATGGGGGGCGGATCTCGCCGTTTTTCCGAAACTCCCCTACAATCCCGAGGCCTTTTTTTCCTGCGGCATAACGCTGCGGGATCATCGAACTATGAGTTTGGCCGCCGCCCGCTCTCAACACCAATTCGAGATCATTTGCCATGGGCTGGACGCCAGCCTCGTTTGGCCGGCCAATGTAAAAGTCACCGACGGCGGGCGCGGTTGGAATTTCGAGGACAAGAAACTGACTTACCGCGACCTGTTGCATAAGTACTACGGTAGGAGCGCCGGCTCGTTATTGATACTTCAGAAGCACCCTTTCGTGGAAACCACCGTGGCAGGTTTCACTGAGCTGATTGAAATAATGGCCATGGGGCGCCCTATTATTGCAACGAGGACGCTCTCGCTTGCTGGCGAGATAGACATCGAGCAGGCTGGGTGGGGAATTTTCGTCCCTTACGAGAGCCCCGAGGCGCTCGCTGAAGCAGTGGATTTTCTTGCCAACAAACCTCAAAAAGCCGCAGAAATGGGGCGGTGTGGCCGGCATCTCGCCGAAAGCCGTTACAACATACAGCGCTATGCGAACGATCTTCACAATTTCTTTGAATCGCTCTAAACAATCGTCAACAAGGCATGCGAGTCGGTAGCGAGATTTTCTGCGTGCTCAAAGAACTCGATGGAAGATTCACTCCAGATATTTCTCGCCGCTTCCGAACGGGACCGTCCAGTCGCTTTTGCGATGGTGGCCGCCCGGCTTCGCGAGGCTTTGGATGCTGCCCGGTATGATGAAGCTGCGGCGTTGCTTCGGCGGGCTGTTTTTCCGTCAATAGATTACACATCTGCGCAAGCATTGGTTCGTCTCCGGCAGAAACTGCGCGGCCAGACGGCAAGCAACCACAAAATCAAACTGGCTGTGTTGGGGAGTTTTACCACCAAACAGCTCGTTGCCCTCATTGACCTGCATCTGTTTGCGATGGGTGTTGAAGCGGAGATTTATGAAGGCGAATATGGCGTGTTTCGGCAGGAGATTCTCGATCCGACTTCGGAGTTTTACCAATTTGCGCCCAAAATACTGTTTTTGGCGACAACATGGCGGGACTTGGGCCGCCGGCCCGGTTTCGACAGCGACCAAGCCGCGGTTTGCAGCACAATTCAAGCGGAGCAAGGCGATTGGTCGGCATTGTGGCAGACGGCCCATCATCATCTTGGATGCCAGATAATTCAAAACAATTTCACGATTCCACCCTGGCGTTCCTTTGGCAACCACGAGGCGCGCCATCCGGGCAGCTTCGGCAAGTATCTCACAGCGATGAACCTGGCCGTCACTGAGGCTGCGCCGCCATTCGTCACCATTCACGACGTGGACCATCTTGCTTCAACTTGGGGCCGCTGGAGATGGGATGACCCGCGGTTCTTTCATCAAGCCAAAATGCCGTGCGATCCGGAATGTCTGGTTGACTACAGCCATAGTGTGGCCTCGATTATTGCGGCTCAGTTGGGCCTGGCCAAAAAGTGCCTCGTGCTGGATTTGGACAATACTCTCTGGGGCGGAGTTATCGGCGACGATGGGCTGGGCGGAATCCGCCTCGGCCAGGGCAACCCGGAGGGAGAAGCTTATCTGGAATTTCAGAAATACGTGAAGAACCTGAGGCAGAGGGGGGTCCTCCTTGCCGTCTGCTCCAAGAACCGTGAGGAAACAGCCCTGGAGGTTTTTGATAAGCATCCGGAAATGGCGCTGCGCCGGGAGGACATATCCTGCTTTGTCGCCAATTGGGAAGACAAGGCGACCAACCTGCGCACCATCGCAAAGACGCTAAACATCGGACTGGACTCCCTGGTGTTTGCGGATGACAACCCGGCGGAGCGGGCCATTGCCCGCCAACTCGTTCCCGAAGTGGCTGTGCCGGAACTTCCCGAGGACGTGACGGGTTACGTGAAAACTCTGGAGCAGCATCGTTATTTCCAGGTGCTCTCCATCGGCGCGGAAGACCTTCGCCGCACTGAATATTACCGCTCCGATGCCATGCGCCGCGACACACAGGCTTCGGCTGGGGACTTGCAAACCTTCCTGCAATCCCTGGAAATGATTGCCCGGATTGGACCTATCACAGCAGTTACGATGGAACGCAGCGTCCAGTTGATTCAGCGGTCGAACCAGTTCAATCTAACCACGCGCCGCCGCTCAATTGCGGAATTATCCGCGCTGCTTGCAGACAAGCGCTGGATTTCGCGCACGGTGTCGTTGGCCGACCGATTTGGCGATAATGGCTTGATCAGCGTGCTATTGGCTCAGATTCGGGAGCACTCTCTGGAAATTGACACCTGGCTAATGAGTTGCCGCGTGTTAAAACGCGGCGTGGAGGCATTTTTGTTGAATCACCTCTGCCAAGTGGCCAGGGACCACGGGCTCAATGTGATCCGGGGGGAATATATCCCAACCTCAAAAAATGAGCTGGTGCGAAACCACTACGCAGAACTTGGATTCAGCAAGATAGATGATGGAAGTGAAGAGCATACCGCTTGGGAATTGAAACTCGCAGATTGTTGGCGGCCTTTGCCAAATTTTATCAAGGAGGAAACAAATGGTGGAGCTAATACGAAATGAAGTTCAGCAAGTTTTTCGCGATGTCTTTGGAGATCCTCAGCTCGTGCTGCGCGACGACATGACCGCCAACGATGTCGAAGGCTGGGATTCACTGCAGCATCTCAATCTGGTCATCGCAATGGAGAAACGATTAGGCATCAAGTTCGCGACAGCGGAAATCTCCCGTCTTAAAGAGGACGGGCAGAACATCGGCACCCTCCTGGAAATGGTGAAACGCAAGCGCGGTTGACTCAGGCAGCCCCTTATGAATGTTTGCAGCATTGAGTGGGTCGTCTGCCTGCTGGTCCTTTCCGCCTTCTTTTTCTGTCTGCCAAGCCCTTGCCTGCGCCAGGGCCTGCTTGCAGTGTGCAACCTGGCGTTCGTGGCAACTCTTGTGCCGGACGTTCGCGCGTGGATCGCACTGAGCGGGTTCCTGATCAGCGGATACCTGGTGGCAAAAATGTTGCAGGCCCATTCGCGCCGTTGGGTCTTGGTCACATATCTGGCGGTTTTGGTATCGGCCTTCGTGATACTAAAACAATATGCTTTTGCGGTGGCACTTCTGCCGGCGTCCTTGTTTCATCGGGTAGTGGCAGTAGTTGGCTTGAGCTATATGCTCTTTCGCCAAATTCAGTTGGTTGTGGACGCTTATCAGGGCCAGATTGAGAATCTTACAGTTTGGAACTACCTGAATTATCAACTTAATCTCTTCGGTCTTGTTGCCGGCCCTATCCAGCGATATCAGCAGTTTCTTGAAAGCTGGGCACGCTTGGAACCTATTCTGGCCGGGCCTGAGCCAATCCTCCGCGCCTATTCGCGGGTATTCATTGGAGTGCTTAAAATCAGTGTGGTCGCCGCCGCTTGTCTGGCTGTCTTTGATCATTGCCATGATGCCCTGACGGCGACTGAACCGCTCACGCGGTCGAAGAGTATCACCATGTTTCTGGGATTGTTTTATTTTTATCCCGCTTACATATATTTCAACTTCTCCGGTTACTGCGATATGGTGATTGGCGGCGCCAGCCTCTTTGGACTCAAAATGCCAGAAAACTTTGACCGCCCATTTTTTGCCCGCAACATGATTGACTACTGGACACGCTGGCATCGGACGCTGGGGTTCTGGATTCGGGACTACGTGTTCACACCGATGTATATGGCCATTGCCTCTCGATGGCCTCAAAAGGCGGCATCTCTTGCCTTTCTTTGTTACTTTGTCGCCCTGTTTCTCACCGGAATCTGGCACGGATCCACTTGGAACTTTGTGATGTTTGGATTGCTGAACGGGCTCGGCGTGGCAGCGGCAAAACTGTGGGAAAACCATTTGATAAAAAAATCCGGCCGGCAGGGATTGCGGAAGTATCTGGATTCTCCGAGAATCCGCCGCGTTGCCGTCGCGGCGAATTTTCACTATGTTTGCCTGACAATTCTCTTTTTCCCGGTTGGCATGGCAAAGACACTTCAAATAATCAAGCGCGTCGTTACGCAGATGATTTGAACGTGAATGATCGCCATATTGTGCGAGAGGATGCTTGCAAATGCCCGTTGGAAATGCGAGTGATTATAAGACAAGTTGAATATGAACCCCGTCTTCACTCGACGCAGTTGGTGTAGATTGCCGCAACGCTGGCGCGTTGCTGCGCTTGTTTTGCGCACCTTCGCCCTGGCGGCCCTGGCAACCGCCGCCCTGCTTAGTGACGCAGGCATCAAGGTAATTCTCTACAAGGGTTTCTGATGGGCCTGTTACGCTTGATTTTCGCGCGGACGATGCGCATTCAGTCAATACTCGGCGTCGCACTCTTGGCGGTGGTGGGCGTGACCGTTGTTGGGCTCGACCTCCTTGCAAGGAATGATGGGCTGGCTGCATGGCTCGAACATCGGGAGGCTGCATTTTGCCGAAAGGCGAAGATAAGTTTTTGGAACGCCGGGTACTTCGCCGACGCCGAGGACCGGTTGCTGAACGAAGAATTGCCCGCCGCCGACTACTCCAAAGGCGGTGTTTACTTGATGGGTGCGTCAAACGTGAGAGCAGCCGCCGGGTTTTGGGACCTGCCCATCCCGCAGCGCAGGCTTATCCACAATTACGCAATCAGCCGGAGCAGTCACACAGACAAATTCCAATTTGTGCGGTATCTGACTGAGCATGATGGATGGCTCCGCGCGGGAGGCGAAAAGACACTCCTTATTCTCGGGGTGAGTTACGGCGAGGTGATCTTCAAACATGATCCGGAAGGCTACTTTGAAAAGCTATGGGAGCGGCATGGTCTCTATGCATACGATCCCGATCAGGGTATCATTCCCCTGACGATGAATCCGGCGCGGCGGTTTCTGCATTTCGAGCGTGTTCGCATTGCCGGATGTTTAACCAAGCTAAAGTATTTTTTGATCGAGGAGGCTCGATTATACAAAGGAGTCAAGCATGTAAATTGGCGTGAAATCAATTCTCATGAGGAGCCGCAACCTTCATTATCAGAGCGGGAATGGGAGGTGGATTTGCGCGATCAACTGAGTGAGTTCCGCAATATGCTCGATTATATTACGGCACGAAATGTGCATGTCGCGGTTGTGATGCTGCCCTATGGCAGTTGGGAGGAGAAATCGGATTTTACGCGGACTTACGCGGCTGAAATGAGCGAGATTTGCAAGTCTCGGGGGATTCAGTTGTGCGATTGGGGAAGATTGCTGGAAGATGACGATTTCGATGATTCATGCCACCCGAATATATTTGGTGCTGACAAACTTCAGTCTGCATTTCTCGGGATCGCCCTTCCATTTCTTCGTTCCACGGGCGTATTAGGTGATTGAGAGGAATGGTTCCCTGCAATTGATGGCGCGGTGCTGGAACATAATCAGAAAGGCGGTTCGTTTGCATCGGTGTTCAGAGACGTTCTGATTTGCAGCGAGGCTAACACTCCGACCCCCAACCAGAAAGTTTTGCATGCCGGATTCTCTCGACGTGGACAACGGTAAATATCAAGTTGAAATCAATTCAATTGATCAGGCCCAGTGGTCAGCGTTGCTTGACCTGTTTGCCGACGGCAACATTTACCAGACGTGGGCATACGGCGCCATCTCATGGGGAGCCGGAAATCTGAGTCATTTGATCCTAAGACATGGCGGCACGGTTGTTGGCATCGCGCAACTGCGACTGGTACGGTCGGGTTGGCCCAAGTGTGGGCTGGCATTCTTGCGCTGGGGCCCGCTATGCCACCTGAAGGGCCGGGATCTGGCTCCGGAGATTGTCCGGCAGATGGCTGTAGCTCTCCACGCGGAGTACGTTCGGAAGCAGGGTTTGCTTCTGCGGGTTGTCCCGAATGCGTTCCTGGGCACGCCCAATGCCGGCGTGATTGAAGCCGCCTTTTCGGCATACGCTGCCGAAGAGTTCCGGCCCGGCCAGACGCGGCGCACACTGGTGCTGGATTTGAGTCTTCCACTGGAGGAGTTGCGTCGAAAATTGGACCAGAAGTGGCGCAACCAACTTAACCGTGCCGAGAAGAATGGCCTTGAGATAATCGAAGGTGATGGTGCTGAGGAGTTTGATGGCTTCCTTCACATTTACGACCAGATGGTGGCGCGCAAACAATTCGACACCTCCACAAATGTTCACGAGTTCGCCGAGATCCAGCGGGATCTTCCCAAGAACCAGCGCATGAAGATTTTTCTTTGCTCTCAACACGGCGTGCCGGTGGCCGGATTGGTGGGCTCCGCGATGGGCGACACCGGCATTTATCTTCATGGCGCAACCAGTGACGAAGGCTTGAACCTAAAGGGGGCTTATCTGCTGCAGTGGAGGATGATCCGCTGGCTCAAGGAGAATGGAGTGCGTTATTACAATCTGGGCGGTATCAATCCCGAAACCAATCCAGGAGTATATCATTTCAAGAAAGGGCTTTCCGGCCAGGACGTGCTGTACCTGCCGCCCCTGGCGGCTTGCGTGAATCCGTTTAGCTCGCTATTCGCGCAAGCGGCGGACTTTGGAAAATCTGGATTGCGCCGGTTTTTGCACTTCTTTTTTGCTAATTCCCGCAGGCAAACCAGGGTTACTCCCGGGCTTTCGTGATCTCGGTCTGACTTGTCACTTCTTTTTGCTTCAGATATCAGCAGGACGATTGCCATTTTAAGATATGAGATTCTTCAACGACAGTTGGAAGCGGTTGCCACAACCCCAGCGTCTGTGTTTGTTAGCCATTGCTGCCTGGGTATGCGCCGTCTTGGCCACCCTTTGCCTTCTGGGTCATGAGGGTGCGCGCGAAGTTCTCTATAAGGCGTTCTAGATGGCATCGTCGCCCTCAGTCAGCGCCGCCGCCCGCAGCCACATGTTGGCAGCGCTTCTCTTCTTTTCGGCGATGACTTTTGTGATTGGAACTCTCGCTCTTCTTACCAGAAGCGGATCTCTGGCCGGGTGGATTGATCGCAAGAACGAGGAATCCTGCCGGGAGACCAGGCGATTGCTTCTCCACAGGGGCTGGTTTCAACAGCCTGATGAGCTTTGGATATATGATCGCGCCCCAAAGGCGGACTATTCGAAGGGCGGCGTGTACCTTCTGGGCGCTTCCCATGTCGAATATTCGACCAAGCTCTGGGAACTTCCTCCCGGCATTCAAACAGTGGTCCACAATTATGGATTGCCGGCGGCAAATCACAGGAGCGAGTCGGTGTTGCTGCGCTATTTGATCGAACAGCGTGGATTGCTGAAGGCGGGCGGGGAAAAGAGTCTCGTCCTTTTCGGTATTGATTACGAAACAGCCGTCTATCCATGCCGGTCTTTGCCTGATAAATGGACGGATGTCTGGGTGCGGCATGGCTGTTTTACTTGTGATCCGCAGCAAGGCATCCGCGAAGCGCCGGTCAATGCGATTTCGAAGTCCATCGAATTCGAGGAGACCTTCCAGGCAGAGTGCATTATTCAATTGCTTAAGATCTCCCGTCAGCAACTCAGCCGATGGCTTCATCATGGCGCGGAGCCGCCGCGCACCCTCGACCCGGCCCAGTATGTCGCGCAGAGACGCACCGATATGGGACCGGACTGGAAGCGCAAATTTGCCGAAGATGTTCAAGTCCTCGGCGAAACAATTGATTATCTGCGAGAGCAGCATGTTCCGATCGGGGTCCTACGAATGCCGGAAGGCAGATGGGAGCAGGAACTTCCCTTCGGCTCGGAATATTGGAGGCAGGTTGCGGCTCTTTGCGCGGAGAAACATATTCCCACTTATGATTGGTCCGGGATGTTGACCGACGACGAGTTTGCCGATTCCGGCCATCCCAATATTTTCGGCATGGAGAAAATTCAATCTGCCTTTTTGGAAATCGCCCGGCCGTTTTTGAGTTCAAACGGCATCCTCAATGACACCGATTGTCCCATGGTGAATTCGCAAAGTATCGCTGCCGATGGAAAGCCATGATCCTCCGTTTGTAATTCTGAAATTGTCAGCAACTGTGCTTAATGCTCTTTAATTCACTTCAATTTGCGATTTTTTTCCCGGTGGTGGCGGGAATTTATTTTGCGCTGCCTTATCGGTGGCGGACGGCGATGTTGCTGGCGGCCAGTTGCGTGTTTTACATGGCCTTCATTCCGGCCTACATCCTGATCCTATTCGTAACGATTGGCATAGATTATGTGGCGGGAATTTACATTGAGAGGAAAGAGGGGCGCGCTCGCAGGGCGCTGCTGGTATTAAGCATCGTGTCCACATGCGCGGTGCTGTTTGTCTTTAAGTACTTCGATTTTTTCACGGGCAATTTTGTCGCTGTGGCTGATCTGTGCGGCTGGCATTTGTCCAAGCCGGTGATCAACATTATTCTGCCCATCGGGCTGTCCTTTCACACGTTCCAAAGTCTGAGCTATGTCATCGAGGTTTACCGCGGAAAGCAAAAGGCGGAGCCGGATTGGGTGACCTATGCCACCTATGTCATGTTCTTTCCGCAGCTTGTCGCGGGGCCGATTGAGCGTCCGCAGAACCTGCTTCACCAGTTTCGCGAGACGCATCTGTTCGACTACGGCCGGATCACCAGTGGGCTCAAGCGAATGGCTTGGGGGTTTTTTAAGAAGATGGTGGTGGCCGACCGCCTGGCTCTTTACGTCAATGATGTCTATGGATCGCCGCGAAGCCACAACGGTTTGCAGTTGACCTTGGGAACGTTCTTCTTCGCTTACCAGATTTACTGCGACTTCTCCGGTTATTCCGACATTGCCATCGGGGCGGCGCGAGTGCTCGGCTTCAAATTGATGGAGAATTTCAACACGCCTTACTATTCGAGGTCAATTGGCGAGTTTTGGCACCGATGGCACATTTCCCTTTCCACATGGTTTCGAGACTACCTTTATTTTCCAATGGGAGGCAACCGGGTGGCTCTGGGGCGCTGGTGTTTCAACATCATTGTGACCTTTGCCGTCAGTGGTCTCTGGCATGGCGCCAACTGGACCTACTTGGTCTGGGGTCTTCTCAACGGTGTTTATTTGCTGGCAGGTCGGGCGACGGCTTGCGGCCGGAACCGCCTGTTCGGCCTGCTCGCCCTGGAACAAGGCGTCCCGCTACGGTCCGCAATCAGCCTGGTTTCCACATTTGTCCTGGCGTGCGCGGCATGGGTGGTGTTTCGCGCCCGGAATCTGACGGACGCGGGCTATGTCCTCAGTCACTTCTTCCGGAATTGGGACTTCGGCGCAATCAAGACCGAGCATTTCCTGCTCCGGCAACTGCCGGTGGCCATTGGCGCTCTTGTCCTCCTGGAATCCATACAACTTCTGAACCGCGGGATGGGGCTCGCCGCATGGGTTGCGAAGGCGCCCTTGCTGCCTCGCTGGGCTTTTTACATGGCCTTTCTCTTTGTGGTGGTCATGCTGGGAGTTTACAAGAACACTTACTTTATTTATTTCCAGTTCTGAGAGGTTCCGGGCGGAAACCCGCGCCGTCAATCAGAAGTGTGTCGAACCGCCGTTTTTGTTGATTAGTGAACACCGAAGAACCAGGGTCTGAAGGCAGCCCGCCCGGCCAGGCCGCCCCGCTCAAAGCGGCGCCGCGACCGGGTTGGGCGGCGGGAGTCATGCGCCTTCTGGCCTTTTTTGGCCTGGCGGCGGCGCTGGCCTTCGCACTGGATCTCGCTTTGAAGCACGGCATTAGGAGCGTGACAACGTCCGAGCTTGGCGCACTGAACCAGGAGATGTCCGGCCGGGTCAATAGCGAGATCATCATCAGCGGTTCCTCCCGGGCCTTGTGCAGTTATGATCCGCAAGTCATCCACGATGTCACCGGGAAGACTGTTTTTGACATTGGACAAAATGCCACGCGGACCGACTTCCAACTGGCTTTCTTAAAAACCTATCTTAAACACAACATCAAACCCCGCATCCTGGTGCAGAATTTGGATCCCCACACATTCGGCCTCAGTCGCGAAATCGCCTACCCCGCCACTTATGCCGCGTATTTGAACGAAGGGGAGATTTACGCCGCATTTCACAAGGTGGACCCAGGGGTATGGAAGTGGAAATACCTGCCGCTTTATTGCTTTGCAGTGGAAGATGACAGGTTGACATGGGTGGTCGGCGCCGCCCGGCTTTTCGGACTAAACCCCCGCGAAACCCTTATTCGGGGATACGCGCCCGGAAACGGTGTCATGTCCAGCGAGTTTAAGATCTGGAAGCAACATTATTCCGATGGGGAGATGGTTGATTTTGACGCGGGTGGCGTTGAAGTTTTCGAAGAACTGGTGGCTCTTTGTCAAGAACAAGGCATCTCTGTGGTTCTGGTCTTCGCTCCTGTTTACAATGAACTGAATCCACGGATTCGGAACAGAGACCGGATCTTTGCCCAGTTCGTGAAAACGGCCGGCCATTTCAATGTGCCGTTTTGGGATTATAGCGAGGCGCCCTTGACGCAAAGGAAGGACCTGTTCTCCAACGCGCTCCACCTTAACCAGTCCGGCGCCGAAATGTTTTCGCGCGATCTGTCGGAACGGCTCACTCAGTTGATCGCTACGCTGGACTGTCAGGGCGCGACCAATCGCTCCGTAGCGGCGGAAGGGGTCAATCCGGCTCCCCGGCCGTAAGATCAAAATGGACGACTCCGCATCGAGGCATGACTGATCGCAATGAGGATTGTGAGCAATGAGCAGATCTGGTTGCAACATAGCCTACATCTGTCCCTGTTGGCCTGGCGACCGGGCCTTTGGCGGCCAATTGCGGGCGTTGCATATTGGCCGGGTGCTGCAGCAGTTTGGCAACGTAACGCTGGTGGTTGTCAGTGAAGAGAGCGCATGCCCGGAGGTCATGGAGCGGACCGCCTCTGAATTTGTCGTTGAGCCGCCCGTTCGTGTCAACTCCCGTCCCAATCGCGGTTTGACCGGGCGCCTGCGATGGGCATTCGATCCGCATTTTCTCAACGTCCACGGTTGCGTTGCCGACTCTCAGGACCGGGCGCGGCTGCTTGGCCGGCTGGGAGATTTCGACTTGGTGTGGCTTCTCAATTCGCGCACGCCAAATATCCTCAATCAGTGGTCTTGGCCGCATTCGGTGTTGGACGTGGATGACCTTCCCAGCGCATTTTCACGCACTGTGTGGCGGAATGGCGCCGGCCTGAAGGAAAAATTCAAGGCCGGAGTCAGTGTATTCCTGTTAAGGCGCCGTGAACGGCGTTGGAAGGATCGCTTCAGTGTGCTCTCAGTTTGCAGCGAAGCAGATCGTCAACTGCTTGGGGGCGGGAAGCATGTTCATGTCATTCCGAATGGATTTCAGCGGCCCGCGCACGAGCCGCTGCGGAACCCGCTTGATCCGCCGCGCATCGGTTTCATCGGCCTTTACAGTTACTCCCCAAATTTGGAAGGGATGCGTTGGTTTGTTCGCGAGTGCTGGCCTATAGTGAAACGGGAGCTTCCCAGCGCGCGCCTGCGTGTCGTCGGCAGAGATTCCGACGGGCCGCTCCGGCCTGCCGGGCCGGATGTTGACGCGCTCGGTTTTATCGCCGACGCCTCCGCGGAAATCGCCACTTGGTCCGCCATGATTGTGCCCGTGCTGCATGGCGCCGGAACGCGTGTAAAAATCGCGGATGCCTTCAGTCGGAAGTGTCCGGTAATCTCAACCTGCCTGGGAGCTTTTGGTTATGACGTTCAGTCCGGCCGTGAATTGTCGCTGGCGGATGATCCCGATGCGTTTGCCGCCGCGTGTGTGGCGTTAATTCGGGATCGCGCGGCAGCGAGCAACATGGCGGATCGCGCGTTTGCTGCATTTCTGCAAAAATGGACTTGGGACGCCATCGCTCCACGAATCCAGGCCGCCGCGGAAGACGCGTTGCACCATGTTCAGACGTTGGAGGCCAAACGCTGAAGGAAAAATGATCGGCGAAACGATCGCCTGCCTTTATGCGACATCTTTCTTCCAGCCATAGCGCATTTGCCTCCAGAAAGGAATCTGCGCGCAGCCATTGAAAAAAACACGCTTGCTGGGCGGACTCCTTGTCCGCAGAGAACGCTGGTCCCTGTCTTGGGCCGGGAGGATTACCATTCTGCTGCTCGGTGTTGGAGTGATGTTGGCCGCCGTCAGCAGCCTCTATCCATTCCTGGCGGTCGCCAGCCCGGTCAAGAGTCAGATCATGGTGGTCGAAGGCTGGCTTCCCCGAGAGTCCCTGGTGCAGACCATCGCTTTGGCCAATACCGAAGGGTATCGGAGGGTCTTCACCAGCGGAACTGTTGCCCAGGACGACTGGAACGCGCAGCCCGGCGAGACTTACGCCGAATTGGCTGCCGAACGGCTTGTCATGCTCGGTCTGCCCGGCGATCTGGTGCAGGCAGTCCCTTGCGCGGAGGTGCGAAAGGACAGAACCTACAGTTCCGCCCTCGCTGTCAAAAATTGGTGCGCCACAAATCACCTCCGCCTGGATTCTTTGAATCTGGTTACGCTCGGCCCGCACGCCCGGAGATCGTGGCTGCTCTACCGCGAGGCTTTTGGGGAGGATGTGAAGATTGGCGTCATAACGCTCAGAAATAAGAATTACGACCCATCCCGATGGTGGTGTTCCAGCGAAGGTTTTCGGGAGGTTACCGGCGAAGCCATCGCCTGGTTCTATGCGAAGTTCCTTTTTCATCCGCCCAACAACACCTGAACTGGCGCGGTGGAAGTAAATTATGCGGCTCCACCGCGGCCCCTTTCCCGTTTGGCCTTTACGGCGGCGATGGCCAGACAGGCGCTGCCTCCCATTTCCAGCGCCCAAGTCCATTTTTTGTCGTCCTCCGGGTTGGTTTCATGGATGCCAGCCCATTGGAAAAAATGGTTGAAGGTGGCGGCCCGGAAAAGGACGAACACCAACAGCACAACCAATCCGGCCAAAGCCCAGCGGTTGCCGTCAAAAACCTGGCGGCACCGGAGCCGAAGGAACCAAAGCAATGCCAGACTGACGAAGGTAAGAAGCACAATGAAAACCAATTGCGCCAGCCGCCGCTCCTGCTGCCAGCCGCCGGCCAGCGCGGCGCGGCGGCCCAGAGCGATGAACAAGGTTTGCAGGTTGAGTTGCTTGTTGATGCCGAGAAATAGCAGGCCCAGCGCCGACAGCAGCCAGACGGCCGATTCACGCCTTTCCTCCGGTTCCATTTTCCGCGATGCCAGGGCTGTCCGAGCGCAAAATCCGGCGGCAATCACATATGCCGCCACCACAGACCACCCGCGCAAATCCGGATTGTCCCACTGCAGTTGCCAGCCTAAATCTTCGGGCAGGAGTGTCATTGACAAGTTCGTTGTCCCACGCTTATTATTTGCCCGCGATGTATTTCACAGTGTTCCACTTTACCCGGCTTCCGGCGCGCCTGCAATCTTGAATTGGCTTTGTGTGCCGCGCGGCAGCCGGGCGAGAATCTGGCATCATAATGTTGAAAGAAAAAACCATGGTTAAAAATGGTGGCAATGTGTGGCTGGTGACCGGTGTCGCCGGCTTTATTGGCTCGAATCTTCTCGAGACTCTCCTCAAATCCGGCCAGCGCGTGACCGGCTTGGATAACTTTGCCACCGGCCACAAAAGGAACCTGGACCAGGTCAAAGACGCGGTCTCGCAGGAACAATGGAAGCGGTTCACGTTCCTGGAAAGCGACATCCGGCGTTTGGAAGACTGCCGGCGGGCGATGAAAGGAGCCAGCGTGGTGCTGCACCAGGCGGCTTTGGGATCGGTTCCGCGCTCGTTGGACGATCCCCTGTCATCCAACGCCAGCAATGTCACCGGTTTTCTCAACATGCTGGTGGCCGCGCGGGACGCCGCCGTGGGCCGGTTTGTCTATGCCTCCAGCAGTACGGTCTATGGCGATGACGCCCGGCTGCCCAAGATCGAACATCGCACCGGCCATCCGCTCTCTCCTTATGGCGCAACCAAGACGATGAATGAAATCTACGCCAATGTATTCGCGCGATGCTACGGAATGGAAACCATCGGCCTGCGCTATTTCAATGTCTTCGGCCCGCGGCAAAACTCGGATGGCGCTTACGCGACGGTGATCCCGAAGTGGATTGCCGCCATGCTTCGCAACGAGCCGGTCTTCGTAAATGGCGACGGGAAAACGAGCCGCGATTTCTGCTACATCGCCAACGTCGTGCAGGCCAATCTTAAAGCCGCCGCCTCGACCCGTCCAAGCGCCGTCAATCAGGTCTATAATGTTGCCGTGGGCGAGCGGACCAGCCTGAATGAACTGTTGCGCCTTTTGCGCGACCGGTTGGTGCCGCGCTGCCCGCACCTCAAAAACTTCAAGCCGGTTTATCGGGATTTCCGCCCCGGGGACATGCGCCACACCCTCGCGGACATCGGCAAGGCCCGCCGCCTGTTGGGTTACAAGCCCGACTACAACTTCGAACGGGGACTGGACGAGGCTTTGGATTGGTATGTGGCCAATGCCGCGGCCTCTCCCACGGTAAAAACGCTTTTGCCCACTCCAAAAAATTAGGCTTTGCCAAGCGAGCCAATCAGAGGTACAACACGCCAACTTTATCAACATGGCCACCAACAATCGAACGCCGGAAGCAGAAGGTCTCGAAGTGGTAGTTGTTGGGTCGTTCAACCCCGCAATCTTCCATCCTGAGTGGTTTTTGCGGCAAAAACTCGCCGGCGAAGACGACGTCAAAGAAGCACAAGTCAACGTAGTTGGCAGAGATGTGACGGATATTGAAATCTGCGGCCTTAAAGTGGTTTGTATCAATGATCGTTTCTCCCTGGCTACAGCCAACATCTCTCATGCCGCGAAAATGCAGGATTTTTTGCTCCACATTTTTGCTTTGCTTCCGCACACGCCTGTCACCGCTTGCGGCATCAACTCTTTCGCGCATTATTTGATCGGCGATACACAATACTGGAACAAGATCGGCCACACCTTAGTGCCAAAGGAGTTGATATGGAACGGCCTGCTGGAAAAGCCTGGAATGCAATCGGTCATCGTCAAAGGGCTGCGCAAAGGCGATTTTCCGGGGGAAATTAATATCCGGGTTGAGCCATCCCAGAAGATTCAACCCGGGCTTTATGTGCTGTCAAACTACCATTATCAAATGGCTGATGCCGCAATTGACTCCGACACGACTGAAAAGCTCTTAAATTTTCTAAAAGCGGAATGGAAATCGGCGCTCGAAAAGGCGCGGATTGTGGCAGATGAAATTCTTCTTAAAATAAGGCCTGACGATGGCGAACATTCCTGAAATTTCAACATGCGGTAATCAGCCCCGCTGGATAAATGAATTCCAAAACGATCAACGGCCACGGGGAAACGCTGGAACCCAGGTTATGTTGCGAAGCCTATTTACGCTGCTCATAAAGGAGCCCGTCCGAAGGGATGGCATGGGTTCAGAACAGGAATCGGCGGTTGTTAGCACCGCGGCCCCCACTGAAACAACAGACCGAATAACGACGTCATCCCGCCCGAGATCCGTGATACCGCGAGCAAAACGGTTAAACACCTTGCCGAAAGGAAGATATATTCTCTTGAAAAAGTACGAAGGATTCGTGACATCGCGCGGTGAGAAGAGCTTTACAGCGCGGCTTTCTGAAAATGCCAGTGATTACCCGGTTTTGGAAGCCGAATTCGATTTGGAGGAGCTTTCCGAAACAGACCGATCGCTGGCGGTCGATGGAGCGGCTCTTGTGTGGACGATGGGTTACCGCTACGAAGGTAATACCCGAAAACGCGAATCTCTAATTTATCTCAGGAGGCTGCCTCCGTGGAAAGACGCGGAAGCTGAACTCGCGAAAAAGGCAGCGGATGAATTGACCCGTGACATCCTTTGGAAATAGTCTTCAGGTTCCGCCAAAGCCGGAGGAATTAGAGATTTCTGTTTTTGGTCCCGGCTTTGGAGAATGCATAGTGGTGCATTTTGGACAAGGTGACTGGGGAATCGTGGATTCCTGCCTTGAGCCAAACTCCAAGCGTCCCGTGGCCTTGCACTATTTGAAACTTCTCCAAGTGGACGCTGAAAAATCAGTCCGCTTTGTGCTGGCGAGCCATTGGCACGATGATCACATGCAGGGGATTAGCTCGGTATTCAAAGAGGCGAAATCAGCGCTTTTCGCATGTTCTCAAGCGGTTAGGACGCCCGAATTTAATGAAATCTTGTCTTCGTGGACAGGAACCCGGTTTTTGCCCGGCGGATCCGGGGTGGATGAGCTTCATTCCGTAATGTCTGAGTTGGCCAAGAGAAAGGCTGACACCCGTTACCCATCACCCGTTCTGGCCTCGGCGAATAAAGTGATTTGGGAACGGGCGCGTCAGCCAGCCATCACGGTGAAAGCGTTGTCTCCTTCAGATGCGGCCGTGCTGGCCACCTTGGCGCGGCTCAAGCCATTATGTCCCAAGAATTCCAAGGCACGACGGCGTCTTCTGAGTTTGCAGCCAAATGACACCTCCGTAGCGCTGGCTCTGCAAATTGGAAATCACCGCGTATTGCTCGGCGCTGATTTGGAGGCGCGCAGGGATTCCGGGTTGGGCTGGATCGCGGTTGTTGATGGTTTCGACAAAAACGAACCGAAACATCAAGGCTTCAAAATTCCACATCACGGATCCCCGACAGCGCACCATGCTGGTGTTTGGGATCACATGCTCACGGATGATCCTTGGGCCGTTACAACACCTTTTGTTTCAGGTAATGTCAAATTGCCTTCGGTGGCAGATTCACAGCACATTTTGGATCGTACTACGGGGGCCTATCTTACGGCGCCGCCGCATCCGGCCAAATTTCGCGATTCAAATAAAACTGTGGAAAAAACGGCGCACGAAGCAACCCTCTCGATTCACTTTATCCCAGGGCGGTACGGGCAAGTTAGAATTCGCAAAGACGCCAATTTTGTGCCAGAGGCTCCTTGGAATGTCGAGCTATTCGGCGACGCTCTCACGATGAGTGATTACGTTCATGGAACGCATTGAATTCCTAAGTGAATTACAAAAACCAAGAATTATGAAAATCGCAATAGTCGGTTTAGGCTACGTCGGTCTCCCATTGTCCCTCCAATTCGCCCGCTCCGGCGCGTCTGTACTGGGGCTGGACGTGGACCGCGCCAAGGTGGATGCCATCGCGCAGGGGCGCAGCTATATCAAGCACATTGATTCGGCCGCCATTGCCGGGTTGGTCAAGTCCGGCCATTTCTCGGCCTCGACCGATTTCTGCAAGGTCCGGGAAATGGACGCGGTCATCATCTGCGTGCCGACGCCGCTGAACAAGAACCGCGAGCCGGACATTTCGTTCATCCTTAACACCGGGCGCAGCATCGCGCCCTATCTCAAGAAAGGCATCCTCGTCGTGCTGGAATCCACGACATATCCCGGCACCACCGACGAAGACCTGCGCGAGGTGCTGGAAAGTGGTTCCGGCCTCAAGGCGGGCACGGACTTCCATCTGGCCTTCTCTCCGGAAAGGGAAGACCCCGGAAATCCCGACAGCAAAGTGGCGCTCATTCCCAAGGTCATCGGCGGTTACACGCCGGCCTGCCTCGAACGGGCCAAGGCGGTCTATGGTTTGGCCATCAAGACCCTCGTCCCGGTCTCATCCTGCCGCGCCGCCGAGGCCGCCAAACTGACCGAGAACATATTCCGCGGCGTCAATATCGCCCTTGTCAACGAACTCAAGATTGTTTATACGGCGATGGGCATTGACGTCTGGGAGGTGATCAACGCCGCCAAAACCAAGCCCTTTGGTTTTATGGCCTTTTATCCGGGGCCGGGCCTGGGTGGGCACTGCATCCCCATTGATCCATTCTACTTGACATGGAAGGCGCGCGAGTACGGCGAACACACCCGTTTCATTGAACTGGCCGGCGAGATCAACACCGCCATGCCCGAATATGTCGTCCATCAGGCCATTTCCGCCCTCAACGCGCGGAAAAAAGCGATGAACGGCTCCAAAGTCCTTGTCCTCGGCCTGGCCTACAAGGCCGATGTGGACGACGACCGCGAATCTCCCAGCTACGTTCTGATGACCCTGCTCAAAGGGCGCGGCGCGGAAGTCTCCTATTTCGATCCCTACGTGCCGGTTATCAAGCCCACGCGCGAGCATCCGCAATGGGCGGGCGAGAAATCCGTGGCATGGAACGAAAACACCATTCGGTCATTCGATCTGGTGCTCATCGCCACCAAGCACAATTCGGTGGACTACCGCCAGTTGGCCCAGTGGGCCGATTGCATCGTGGATTCCCGCAACGCCATGGCGGGAATCGCCACCAAACCAAATCAAGTGTTCAAGGCCTGAGTGGCCTCCTGGGGCGGTGGTCTGTGACCGCCGCCAACCTGACTCATCCAAATTCTCCGGAATTTAGATGCGTCCGCCCCGAAAATGGAAGCTTGGCACGGGTTTTGCCGGTGCGGACCATCCCAACTCGCGTGCGTTTCAGACAATTCATCGTCATTGGCGGCGGCATCGTCGGCTTGGCCTCGGCGCTGAAACTGGCAGGGCGCTTTCCCAATTCCCGAATTGTCGTTCTTGAAAAAGAGGGAGACGTCGGACGCCACCAATCGGGAAACAACAGCGGCGTCCTGCACGCCGGCCTGTATTACAAACCCGGTTCACTCAAAGCTCGCCTGGCCGTCGCGGGGATTCAGGAGATGACGGCCTTTTGCCGGGACAACGGCATCGCTCACGAAATCTGCGGCAAACTGGTCGTGGCGGTGGATGAAGGCGAGTTGGGCCGCCTGCGCCAACTTCACGAGCGCGGCCAGCAGAACGGCTTGCGGGGCCTGCGGATGCTCGACCAGAAGCAAATGCGCGAGATCGAGCCGCACGCCGGCGGCATCGCCGCCCTCCATGTGCCGCAGGAGGGAATTGTTGACTACCCCGCGGTTTGCCGCGTCATGGCTCGCAAAATCGAACAGGCCGGCGGCCGGGTGGTCACGCGCTCGAGGGTCATCGGAATGCGGGAACGCTCCGGCGGTTGGACGGTTCGAACGACGGCGGGGGACTGGGAAGCGGATTACGTGGTGGCTTGCGGCGGACTGCACAGTGACCGCCTGGCGGCGCTGGCAGGGGAGAAACGGGAGGCGCGCATCATTCCCTTTCGCGGCGAGTATTTCAAAATCAAGCCGGAGCGGCAATTTCTGGTCCGCCACTTGATTTATCCGGTGCCCGACCCGCAATTTCCTTTTTTGGGAGTTCATTTTACACGGCTCATCGAAGGCGGCGTGGAAGCCGGCCCCAACGCGGTGCTGGCCTTTGCGCGCGAAGGCTATCGCAAGACCGGCTTCGATCCGCGCGACCTGTATGACGCCCTCAGTTTTTCGGGATTGTGGAGCTTCCTCAACCAACACCGGCGCATGTGCTGGGAAGAAATGAAAAGATCCTTCAGCCCGCGGTTGTTCTGCCAGGCCCTCCAACGGCTGGTGCCGGAAATCCGTGTCGAAGACTTGGCTCCTGGCGGCGCGGGTGTGCGCGCGCAGGCCATGTCGCCGCAGGGCGAATTGATCCACGACTTCAGCCTGGTGCGCCGTCCGCGAATCCTGCACGTGCTCAACGCGCCCAGTCCGGCAGCCACCGCCTCTCTCGCCATCGGCGGGCAGATCGCGGATTATGTGGCAGACGGCGTGGATGCCGGTCTTGGAAATCCAACCCCATCAATTGGCGGGATGGCTGCGGACCCGCCATCGCAAATAAAGCACAGCCTATGATCGTCCTGCTTGGCTCCAGCGGCTGGTTTGGCAGGGCTTTCGCCGCAGAATTGCGGCGGCGCGGCACGTCCTTCATCCCGCTGACCCGCCAGGCGTTTGATTACACGCGGTTTGACTATCTGTTTGATTACCTGCGCACCATGAGGCCGGTGTTCCTAATCAACGCCGCCGGCCATTCCTGCCGGCCGGAGGAGGACGGCCTGGAGACGGCGCGGGAACAAGCCATGCTGGCCAACGCGCTGCTCCCCCAAATGATCGCCCGGGTCTGCCTGATGACCAAAACCCCGTGGGGCCACCTGTCCACCGGCTCCATTTACACCGGAGCGAAAATCACCCGCGAGGGCGGGACGTTCGTGGAGGACGACCTTAGCCGCCCCGAAGCGCTGGAGCAGTTCGACAAACAGCCGCAGGCATTCTCCGGGTTCAACGAGATGGACCCGCCGAACTTCTGCTTCCGGCGCCCGCCTTGCACCTTTCACAGTGGCACCAAGGCGCTGGCGGAGGAGGCAATCCGGGACATCAGCCAGAGCTACATTTGGCGGCCCAGGCTGGCCTTCAACGAGCGGGATGACCCGCGCAACTTCCTCTGGCGCTTCCAGCGCGAAGAGCATCCGCCCGACACCATTGATTCCCTGTCCCACACCGAGGATTGCGTCCGGGCTTGTCTGGACCTCTGGAAAATCGGCGCGCCCTATGGCATTTACAATGTGACCAACCCCGGCGCCGTCACCACCCGCCGCCTGGCCGAGCTGATGCGCCGGGCCGGCCTGCTGCAGCGCCCGCTGGATTTCCAGGCGGACGGGGACGAGGCCGCGCGCGCGGGCGGCAATACGCCGCAATCCCATTGCATTTTGGACGTTTCCAAACTCCTCGCAACAGGCGTGAAAATGCGGAGCCTGGAAGAGGTGTTGCAAGACACCCTCCACAAAGCGCGGTCGGCGTGGCGCGCAACGCAAGCCCCGGCATCATTCGCCGATTACAAATCCCCAATGACCAATTCTCTGTCGAAAGGTGCGAGATCTTAGCCCGCATTTTTCATACTTCTGCGGACGAGACTTCCAATGAAACTCAGTTTTTTTGGTTCATTGGCACTATGAACCACAATATATTGTGGTTGGGGTTTCCAGCGGAGCATCGCTTTTGCCAACCCTGTAGGCTGCACTGTTATCTAAACCGCTCTCATGGCGGGTTTCAAATCGTAACGGCAGGCAGCGTTACAATGTAACGGGGAGAAGAGTTGTAAGTCGTTGGTAATCAACGGGTGTAACGGTGTAACCGGTGTGCAAGCGGTTTCCCCCGGCGCAACCAAGTGTAACGGCACGTAACGGTTATGTAACGGGTCGAAAAACGCCATTTCTCATAGGTAATGTAACGGTGTAACGGGTGTGCCGCCGGTTTCCCCTCTGCGCAAGGCCGGCAGCCGCCATTGGCATGTCCGCCACCGCCCTGGGCCGAACCCGTGTAACGGCATGTAACGGTTACGTAACGGGTCGGAAAGCGCCATTTCTCATAGGTAATGTAACGGTGTAACGGGTGTGCCGCCGGTTTCCCCTCTGCGCAAGGCCGGCAGCAGCACTATGAACCACAATATGTTGCGGTTGGTGTTTCCTGCCCAGCCATTTGCAAGTAGGAGGTTCTCCAGATGCCGGATCGGGATCGCCCTGCCTTGCGCTATGTCAGACGTTTGAGGCGGACGTGAAATATCAGGTTAGACCGATTTTTCGCAGACAGGAGTCAGCCGAAAAGTGTGAAATGAACTGTCTCCTATAGCGGCGGTCTATGACCGTCACTGATTCCGCTAAATCCACCCAACATCCTATGAAAGGCATTATCCTTGCCGGCGGCGCGGGTTCGCGCCTGTTCCCGCTCACCCTGGTGGCCAGCAAACAGTTGCAACCCGTTTTCGACAAACCGATGGTCTACTATCCCCTGACCACCCTCATCGAAAACGGCGTGCGCGAGATTTGCCTCATTTCCACGCCGCGCGATCTGCCGCGCTTCGAGCAACTTCTCGGTGACGGCCGCAAATGGGGGTTAACCATTGACTATCGCGAGCAGCCCAAACCGGCCGGCATTGCCCAGGCCTTCTTGATTGCCGCCTCTTTCATCGGCCCCGATCCGGTGGCGCTCATTTTGGGCGACAACATCTTTTACGGGGCTGACAGTTTCAAGACAGCCTTCGAGCAGTTTGACGGAGGCGCGTGCATCTTCGGCTACCGCGTCACCGATCCCGAACGCTACGGCGTGGTGGAGTTTGACGCGGACGGCCGCGCGATTTCCATTGAGGAAAAACCCAGGTCGCCCCGCAGCAATTATGCGGTGCCCGGTCTCTATCTTTACGACAACGCGGTCCTGGAAATCGCGCGACAACTGCGTCCGTCGGCGCGGGGCGAATTGGAGATTACCGAGGTCAACATGGAGTATCTGCGGCGCGGCCGGCTGCGGGTGCGCCAGTTGAGCCGCGGGTTTGCCTGGCTCGATGCCGGCACCAGCAGCAGCCTCCACGAAGCCTCGGCCTACGTGCAGACCATCGAGAAAAGGCAGGGTATAAAAATCGGCTGCCCGGAAGAGGCGGCGTTCCGGCGCGGATTCATCAACCACGCCCAATTCGCGGCGCTGACCGCCCAAACCCCCAACTGCGAATATCGCGATTATCTCCAGCGCGTCCTGTCCGAAGAACAACCATGAGCAAGATCATCCTATTGGGTGCGACCGGTTACATCGGCCAGGCCTTTGCCCGCGAACTCGCCGCGTGTGCCATACCTTTTGACGCCCCCACTCGCGCCCGGAGCGATTACACCCGCTTCGACGTATTGACAGACCTGTTGCGCCGCGGCCGGCCCGATTTCCTCATCAACGCCGCCGGCTACACCGGCAAGCCCAACGTGGATGCGTGCGAACTCCACAAGGCGGACACCCTGCAAGGCAACACGCTCTTTCCCACCATGGTCTCCCACGCCTGCGCCGCGCAGGGCGTTCCCTTCGGCCATGTTTCCTCCGGCTGCATCTATGCCGGGGCCAAAATCGCGGGCCGTGTGGAAAAGGACCTCACCGCGCCGGAAAGCCAGGCGCTATTCCGGGAAAATCCCGTTGCCATCACAGGCTTCACCGAAACCGACGAGCCGAATTTCACCTTCCGCCAGCCACCATGCAGCTTTTACAGCGGGACCAAGGCGCTGGCCGAGGAGGCCCTTGGGCAGGCCGACCGCTGCTACATCTGGAGGTTGCGCATTCCCTTTGACCATTTCGACAATCCGCGCAACTTCCTGAGCAAGGTGCAAAATTACCCCAAGGTCTATGACAATATAAATTCCCTCTCCCATCGCGGTGATTTTGTCGCCGCCTGCCTGGACCTCTGGCAGAAGCATGCCCCATTCGGAACCTACAACGTGACCAATCCCGGATTCGTCTCGACCCGTCAAGTCGTGACGATGATCCAGCGCATCCTCAAGCCCGGCCGCTCCTTTGAGTTCTGGGCCGACGACCAGGAATTCTACCGTCAAGCCGCCAAGACCCCGCGTTCCAATTGCATCCTCGACGTGACCAAGCTTCTCGCCGCCGGCGTCCCCCTCCGCCCTGTTGAGGAAGCGCTGGAAAATGCCATTCAAAATTGGGTGCCCCTATAATTTTGAAATGATCCTATTAATCACTGGCGGCGCCGGTTTCATCGGCTCCAACCTCATCCATCACGTCATTGACCGCCCGGAAATCCGGCGTCTGGTCAATCTGG